>Ga0126336_10001251_pt1 | contig 12830 bp, 12 predicted proteins | sample SidCmetagenome_FD_92530 | JGI IMG/M metagenome (GOLD analysis project Ga0126336, IMG submission 92530) | Coral microbial communities from El Islote,Puerto Morelos, Mexico - Siderastrea C C metagenome | ecosystem: Host-associated > Invertebrates > Cnidaria > Coral | place: El Islote,Puerto... | reverse complement strand
TTGCTTTGGTTTTGCTTTACTTCGCTCTGTGATTGGTTAAAAAATCTCGCGCCACTTTCTCGACCAATCAGGAGTAAAACTCAAACCAATCAGTCGCGACTTGCTCGCGCTCGCACGTTTTTTGCCGCGCTTGACGCCAGTAACGTGTACTTGCTTCGAGTTCTGATTGGTTCATTGGGTAATTTGTGTTTATTGTGATTGGCTGGGGTAATTACTTTGGTTTTGGTTTTACGACACTAATTTGAAAAGCGCTCTATAAATTTCTATTAATAAGTCGTGCGCGCAAAATACCGGAAGTTAAATGCCGCGTCAAATCGGGCAAACCGGAAATAAAATTTGACGAAACATTTCCTTTTATCTCGAAATTTTGCTCGGTGACACATCCTCATTTTTTTGCATGCACGTAACATTAAATGTGCCAATTCAAATAGAAGCTTTTAGAAGAAAGTTATTCAGCGGAATTTTTTGTTCTTCTGAATGGCTTTTTGCCATACCGTCAGAGAAGTTAAAGAATTTAGGGAGCTTTCTAAAAATGCAATAAAAAGGGTAGGTCACCGATTTAGTTTTTCGGATAATTGGTGAAAACTGAAGTTGTCAAAAAAAGAGTTGTCAAGATATTTATAGATTGATCACATGCTCAGAAATGCTTCCTTGTAATACTAAGGACAAGCCATTACGAGCCGATACTGCGCTGGGTATGAGACTGGATACGTCAAATTAAGACTTCCAATAAATTTTGCTTTTTTAGTTGCTAAGTATCACATTTGGACCTGTAAACAAAAGGAATGCTCTCCAAATTTTTCTAGTTTTTTTTTACGACTTTTGAAAATATCCATGAAATATTCCTTGTAATCTTTTCTGATTCAACATTCAAAAGGCTTATTCGAGCCACCTTAAGATCCGGTATCCAAGTCACCCTCATGGTAGTGATGTCCTTTGCTTTCTCACAGAGAGGTTATGACATTGTCTGACTTTTCTCTGTCTGGATTTTCTAAACCTTCATTTATAAAGTCTGCAGCAGTTAAAATGCTGGTTAAGTCTCATGGATGCTTCTTATGAATGCAATGTGTTGTTATTTATTTAAAATAAGAAGTCGAGTAGTCGCAAACATAAATAGAAATAAGGATGCTGGAATTCGGTATCCATATGGTTGGAATCCGGAATCCAGATGATTGGAATCCGGAATCCAGAAGATTAGAATCCGGAATCCAATACCTATGTGGATTCTGTTGCATTTGGCGATGTCACAATAAGAGTATCGTGCTCGTCACATACCATCCACACGTTCGCTCTGAGTAACTTGGTGCAGTCGGTCTAGAATCATCACTTCTTCATTTTACCACAGACAGGTCATTCACGGGGACTTGCACGTTGCAGCTCATAGTAAAATAAACGGTGCGCATGCATGCGGACATGGGACGAGCGTGAACATGCGGGCTTTAAATAAGATCTGACAATATTATGGATACAATTGATAGTGTGGTTGCTGAAAAACAAGGCACGTCTTGTGTGACTTGTATATTTCTTTGCATTTTGCGTAACTAGTTACATCATGTGGCAAAGAATCAAAACAAAAAACACTTTCGCATTTTAGGCGAATGCGTGTGGCTTCAAAGTACGTCCTGATTTTGGTTTCCAATAATATGAATGATAAGTCTTGCGTTAGCACTGGTGGAGAGTTTCACTATGGTTTCTAAACGCTTAATATGTTTTCGTACATTTGTAGCACGCATTTTTGAGAAAAGTGACAGAAAACCGCTTTCTAATATAATCACCTGATCGCAGAAAATATCACGAAACTTGACTGTGCGACTCGATATTTCTTGTGACTAGTTAATCATGCATGACGCATGTGGCAAATCCGTATCCGGACAAATAAATAAATAAAGAAAAAATATATAAACTGACAACGAGGTTGACGACAAACAGATGGGCCCGCCCATCCCAAGAATCGGTCCGCATACATGCTGACATGGGATAAGCTTAAAGTTGCCTGGCTTAAAATAAGTTCTAATAATGTTATGGATAAAATCGATGGTGTTTTTGCTGAAAAACAAGTCATGTCTTGTGTGGCTTGTACATTTCTTCACGTCTTCCGTGACTAGTTACATCATGTAGCAAAGTAATAAAATGTATTATAAATTTATAAATATATATATAAATAAATAAATTGACAACGCGGAGGCGACAAAGGGATGAGCACGCTCATCCCAATAGCATTTTTGTGAGGTTCCTCAGGCAAAAAAAGTAATGTGCTCTTTATAAAATCACACACTCCAAAATTATTTCCAAGACCCATGCTACTTAAAGAGTGGACAAAAGGCTACACCATAGGTGATTATTCTTATATTTTTGCTTTTTGTTGGGAATGGGGATGGGAGGAAAGCATTTGCGCAAAATAGGGAAAACTGAAGAAAAAGCGGCTCAAAACGATACTCTTTAGGGAGGGGGCATCTATTCTTACATGGCTCATGTGAAGGCAGGAAAATTTGTCCTTACATAATAACGTAAAACGAGACGACGACTTCTCGCGGGGAAACAACGCATTATAAAATTTTCCACTTATATTTTTTGTCAGTTCATAGCGCCTTATCCAGCTTTAATATTGCTGTTTAAAATTAGGTGGCTTGTTTTTGAAAGTACAGATACTCACAAGCAGTAACGGTTTTTTCATACCACACTAAAGCCCTGACGTCACAACATGAGCAATAACCCTCAAACATGTATCACTGTTTTCCCCAAATAGTGAGGTGGCTTAGGGAAAATACATTTACAGACTGGAAGAAAGCACCAAATTTGGCACACATTCTCTTTTTGGTATAAAAAACAAATTTAGAAGGGGTGCCACGTGATCCAGTTATCCGGGGGGGAGGGGGCAATATATTTTTTACTCCCTTTGTTGGCATGAAAACGAGGCTGCTATAAAGAAACTGTTTAAAGAAGTTTGTTACTGGGAAATGTTAGTTAAAATAACGTTAAAGACATTATACAGGTAGTCTGCCTAGTTATAAAAATGTTAATTGTACTATAATATAGTCACATGACCACCTTATGTCGCAGCCTTTGTTTCCCATGCGTGGGTTGACCGTATAACCAAAATATCATTACAGACTGGAAAAAAGAGCCCAATTTGGCACATATCTTGTGTTAGTATTCCAAAAATTGTAGTTACGTGCCAATGGAAATGAGATTAAGGGGAAGCTCAACGGAAATCACTGATATTTATGGCAGAAGGTGGTGGTTAAGCGGAGGGGGGTTATACCAGTTGCCGAAGAAATTACAGTAGGACAAAGCAGGACGTTTGGCAGCTAAAGGCTCCTGCTATTTTCATTTTTCAAAATAAAATAAGAAATGTCGCCGCCCAAACGTGGCTAGATAGAGCGTTTAGCTGACAACTCTAATTCTACAGGGGGTAGGGGGTGGGTTTTTAGCCTGGTTATTGTCTGTTGTTATGGTACATGTACGTGGCTTAATCAATACATAAATTACTTACATATTTCAGACGTCGTCGTTGATTGAGCACTTTGCAGTTATTAAGCAGAATGAGATCCGTAGCTGCAAATCGAACGCCCGCAAGGGTCGACTGGAAACAACAAAGTTACTAGCTTTATACATTAAATATCTGTACATGATCTCATTCCACAATATATACATGGTTTCAATGAAAGAGAAGATAAAGAATGTCAGTTGTTGCTGCATTCTTCAGAGCACTGACATAAACCTGGGCAAGGTAGATTGACCTTGACACATTTGCATCTGCCAGCACATCCTTGTTTGCAGCCACATTTCAGGAGCTCAAGACAGGCTTTCGCTGCTTCAGAGTGCGTCATCCAGACAGGTTTCCAGGTCACAGTGAGATGTTATCTACGTCGCACCAACCCCATCCCTCGGGTGATGGAACCATCTGTACAGACTGCAGGCTTGTGTACCAGATGCTTGCTTAGTAAATCGCTCTTAACGCGTGCTGCAACAGTGAGTCCTACAAGCATAGTAGAAATAAGATTTATCGGTATTTTAGTCAGTCGTTAGCAAAAAAAAAAAGTAAACGTGAGATGAGTAAGAGTAGTAATGTTTAATAAAGTGGAAAGTCTGCATTCCGTATTAGTTATCTGTTTTCAAAATGTGGGGTACTTCAACTAACCTGTGTAGGAGGGATGTTTTCTATAATCCTGTTCTTCTTGGTGAACATCTCTTTGCGTGCTCCGTTAACAGTGAACACATTGGTGGTCTTGTCGTAGGGAACTACAGTAAATCACTCTAGCATCTTGAAGTTGGAATCGTCCTTGTCTATTTGGTGATAGGGGTGATCTTGCAGATACAGAAATGCGTAAACTATGTAACATCAGGATACGACTTCCAAGCTTCCCGGGCGGACTTCTTTCCCTTGCCAAAGAAACAAGAGTTGGTATCACATCCAGTGAAACAATGGAAAATGGGAAGCGGTCTGGATGTTTCCGGGCCAAGCGACGCGCAGATGGCATTGACATTGATATTCTGGAGATACTTCCGCATACCCAATCCAATCCAAATGGAAGCAGACGGGTGCATGGCGATCAAGTCAGGGAACAGTCCTATCAAGATGACAACAACACCTGTATCAACGGTGCGAATGAACTTTTCATTGTATCCTTTGTTGAGTGCGTGTAGAACATGTACTGCAATTCTCGTGTCGGCTTCCTCGTGGTCACAGCTCTGCATATATGAAGGACCTTGACTTGAAATAACATATTCTTCTGAGGTAATGTACACCTTCTTGTCTTCAGGAAACTTGAAATCTGCAACTCTGTTTCTCAGCATGGCAAAGAATTCTTTCATGTTGGTGTTGTCCTGAAGAAACACTTTCCAGTTTGGAGGAATCTTGGTTTCACCCGTCACCTTCCTTCTCTGACCTTTACCTCTCTTCTCTCTAGTTGAATGCTCAATACTGTTCTCCTTATACGTATCCCATTCAATGTCAACTCGTTTACCTGTCTGGAGATGATTTACAATGAATGGGATGAAGATGTGTTCAGCATAACTGTTAAAGGTGAAAACAGTTGTCAAAGGAAGGGCATGAACAGTAGCTGCTCCATCAAAGATCTTGCAATCATACACTGGGGGAGGATCAGGTTGCCCTGCAGGCTCATCACACGCCAGGAGGTCGGACTTCTTCCCGAGCCTTAAGTTTTCAAACTCGGAGAGAGATGGCGGATAGGGCTGATTTTCGTGCATAAAAAATTCTTCAAGATCCCCACTTCGATGGGGTTTGGCTATGTACCGAAGGCTGAACATTTTTTTATCCTTGCTGCTTTAGCCAAAGTTAGAGCGTCGGATTCATAATCAAGTTTGAACATCACTTCCCTTAAAATGCACTCCATTCCTCTATTGAAAATGAAAAGGACGTTCTTTCCATCAAATTGTTCCTGAACTTTCCAGCGAACTGACTTAAAATGCGTAATTTCAGTCGGGTTCTGTTAACTTCTTTCTCGATGCGAGTGTTGTTGTTGTTGTTCATGCCAAAATCGTGTAGGTGGTCACTGTACAGTTGGTGAAGTTCGGACACGGTCAATATGTACTTTCCGTCTTCAACACAGCTTTTCATGAACGAAATTAGCTCAACGAAAGCTCTGGCCTCAATTTTTTTTACGTTGTTCTGTTAGCTGGAAATGAAGGCTTTGGCGAAGAAATGCTCTGTGGCGATTCGTTAGATTTTTTATACATTTCTTGAGATATTTTACCTCAATTGCGATCATATCTCCACCTGCTAGCTGCTTTAATAAAGCTGAATCTTGAAGGTCGGTGGCCATTTGTCACACTTTTTCGTCAACTTCTAGTGTCATAACCTCATGAAGGTTGCCAGATTAACCAAAAAATAAACACACTTCCTTGCTTAAAAGCTACCTCTTACCTCTGATTGGGGTTTCACCAACAATGCGTTGTGTATCAGTTTAAATGTAACCTGTTTGATGCAGGGTATGTTGGCTACACCCGAGGGCGCCTGCACGATCGCGTGGATGGTCATAAAAGAAAGGCGTCCTCTATCTACAAACACTACAAGAACGAACACAATGGCTTAGTTCCAAAGAACTTAATTAGTCCGTTTCACGTGCTTGCCAAATGTAAAAACAAGTTTGACTGCCTCATTAAAGAGATGCTTTTTATACGTAGGCTAGTCCCAGATATAAACGTGCAAACCAACTCTATTCGCGCCAAGGTCTTTATTTAATGCCTTATGCTAATAGTTCTTCTTACAATCGTAGAATAATTATCTTTCTCTTGATAATGGCGCCATGACGACGTCGAAACGTGGAGATTTTAATTTTATCTTTAATATTTAATAGACTGAATAGAATAAAAAAGAATCGGGGAATTATTTTCATTTTTAAGCTTAATTTCATCGTAAGGTTATCAAATGTTATGTTTTTACCTTGAACTTCTTGAATGAACTTAGCCCATGTTTAATTGATTTTAACGGCGATATTGTGGAGCGAAAATTTCTTTCACCGATCACACTTTGGACAATAAATAAAACAAAATTCTATCATCTACTGAATACGCGCGGTGCCAGTATTTGGCTCCTTTATACCTTCCCCGCGCTTGCACCGGTTGTAATCTTAGCACACTTAGCAGCGGCTGTATGGTTTCTTTTAGAGCCTCACCAACTAAGTAACAGGGCTTCAAACTAAAATAACAATCCTACATACTTTGAAAATATTATTCATTATGTGCGGAAGGCAACAAATCCTGGGATTATCATGTGACTTTATTATAAACTGCTTATGTGTAGTTAAAACCATACCAGGTGACATAATTAATATATATTTTTAGTTTTTAACACAATTCTCCGATAAAAAGTACGTAAAACTTGACTGTGACTTGTCAGCCTCGTTTTTATGTTGCTAAAGGCTATGTAGTATTTAAATCGCATGCCATGCCCCCCGGATTATCGAATCACGTGGCACCCCTTCTAAATTCCTTTCTTACACCAGGAAGATACTTTGTGCCAAATTTGACGCTTTCTTCCACTCTGTAAACCTTTCACCTAAAAGTGACGCTAAGCCACTTCACTAAAAGAAATCAGTTTCTGGTGTTTTAATTAAAACAGTTCGACTTTGTAATCGTCTGCGTTAGCTCCAGTCAGTAGTAGTTAAGCGGGCAAGCATACAGGCATCTGCGAGTCAGGTGACATAGGAAAGGATTCTGGTAGGTGGAGAAAGGGAGTGACGTCGTACCGGGAGTGGAAAAGCGAAGGCAACATCCCATAATGAAGCAGAGTTGTCATGTCAAAAATCACCATAGCAACAAGTCATTTTTGAGAAAAAATCAATTTTTAATCAAACAACACTGAGTTACAAGGCGGGAGCGTGTGCTTGGACCCGATTGGTGTGTCAGGCGTCCCTTGACAAAAGTCCAAAGTCCAAACTTCGAAACAGGGGATGTCACGTGACTGGGCTTGGCCAGGACCCGAGTTAGGGGGACCCTAACTCGGGGCCTGGACCCGCAGGGGGAGGTTTGGAAGGTACTGGGATCGATGACCCTCTTGTCGTACACCATTTTATAACGCTTGTAGTCGGGAAAGGTGTACAGATCGTAGGTTTTGGCGTCTCTGACGATCTGGTGAGTTTTGACGACTTGGGTTTGGCGCGGTTCGTTTTGAGGGTGTTGGATTTCGTCGAACACGTTTTGGCACATGACGTCATAATTTAATTGGGTTTTGCCCTCACTGTTGAGACGGAAGTCGCGGACCTTGCATTCGACTTAGCCCTTCTTGGTTTTGTGCCCATAATTCTTGGGGCCTCCCGACACGAATTCCACGATGTGATCGTCGGCATCCAATTCGCCGGTGAACTCTCCAAGGTAGTCTCCCAAGGGAGGGTTGCGTTGGCCCGGTTCCTCAAGGTGAATGACTGAGTCAGTGTCGAAGTGCAGCACGCGTTGGCCCAGGAGTTCCAGAGCTTCGTAGAGACGGCGACGCGCCCAAGAGGTGACGAAGGAGGCCACGAAGGTGTTGAGGTTGGGGGACACGGGGATGTCTTCTTCTTGATGTTGATAGTGAACTTCCACGAGGTAGTCGTTGACGACGGAGACGTGACGGACATCCAGGCTGTCGGTATCCAGGAAACGATGGAAGGCTTGGGGTTCGTCGAATGGTTTGACTTGGATCTTGTTGAGACGTTGCCCGAACTTGCCACACATGGAATTGAGCATCATTTTGGCCAGTTGCCGCAGACCCGCATTGTACTCGATCTTGTCGTACTCCAGGTGCATACCCTCGTGCTCATAGTATTCGCAGATGTACTGCTGACGTTTGGTTTCGTCGTCGCCTACCCATTTGGGCCAACCACTGGCTTCTTGTTTGATTTTCAACCACGTGTTGACGTAGTCGCGGAAGAGGCCTTCGCAGGTTTCGTGAAAATGCCACACCTCGTAGCTGTACTGGATTTTGTAGCCCAACTCGACGACTTTTTGCAGTTCGGGGGTGCAGCACGTGTCGCTCAGGGCTCGTTGGTGATCTGAGTGTGCGCACTGGTAGGATCTTTGCCCATTTTGTCTTGTATGTAGGTGGCGCAGAGAGGAAAGGTGAGTTTGCCGGCGTGACGATAAGGCAACACGGGATGGTACAATTGACGCGGGGGCAGCAACCGACATTGTACAAAACCAAAGTAGTCATCGATGTTTGTGTGACCCGGTTGCGAGATGAACTGGGGATGACCTTTGGGGTAGATGTACGTTTTGTTGACCCAGGGGTATAAGGAGGTGTAATCGATGTAGTGGATCTTTTGGCATGATGGTAGAGCTTGACGGCATTGGTGCGTCCTCCACAAAAGGCATTGCGAGGGTTGAGGGGTTCCACGAATTGTAGGGAATTCACGTACGCTCGGATGTCAGGACGGGTTTGCTTGAGTTGGGTCGCATTCCCACATTTCGACGACGTTTTGCCCTTGGGTGCGAAGACGGGTAATTTTGTTTTGGCTCTTCTCGTAAACCGTGTGCATGGTGCGGTCAAGGAGGCGTGGATGTTTTTCGTCACGTACGGGATAACACTTGCGGCAGCCGTGCCAAGAACAACCGCGGATTTCGTACACGGTTGTCTTCTTACATGGTCTTCATCTTCCTCATTGGCCCGCAGAGTTTGGAGGCCAGCGGCAGCACCTCGTTTGTCAGGGGGACCTCGTTGACGTCAACGTTTTCGTTTCTTTTTTTGCTCTTGGATTTCTTGAGGGGTGAGGGCTCTCTGAATGTAACAGCGATGGGTTTGAGCGTCGACGTACTAGTGACAGGAAGGAAAATCCATGTAACCCGCAGCGATGACGTTGAATGTTTTTGACCCCCACTTCCAGTTTGAAACAACCCGCGCATCGACGTTGAGTGAAACAAATACTTTGTTGATGGACCTGTGCAGTTTTTTCCTCCCGGGTTTTGGTGCGATGGGCCTCGAAACAGGTGTCTCCGAAAAAGCCCCGTCCGCAGTCATGGCAGCGTTGGGAGGCCTTGAGACCCCGCGGGTAGGCGTAAAGGAAATCGGGGCACTCTTTTTGGCAATAGGCACCACACTCAATTCTCTTTGTGCATCGGTGATCTCCCTTGGTATTGTAGGATTTGAAGCAGGTGGCACACACGTAACCACAGTTCAAGGAAGGACCCAGGGAGACTGGTAATGACATCGTAGTGACCTTTCTCGTGCAGCAGGATCAATTCTTTGGAGAGGGGTCGTTCAAAACTTTTCACGTGGTACGCACGGTCCGCATCGACCAAGACGATCTGGTAGTTGTAGAGGGATGGAGCTTTACTGAACTTGGTCAACTCTTCGTACCCACAAGGACCTGGAGGGACGTGGGCTTCTTCGTGGAGTAGCACAGCACAGGTCATCGTTATTTTGGATGCGAACGACGGTCTTTTTGTTCCGCTTGAAAATGTCGGGGAACTGATTTCAGGTGTCAAACGGCGCGGGTGTTTTCCACCCCCCCTGAGGAGCATGGTCCACTTGCATGATGGAGAATTGAATCGAGTCGTCCATTTCAAATTGTTCGTTGCTGGTCAAGGCTTTCGCCAAACGTTCGGGAAGGGCATCTACCCTTAAACCCCCTTGTCGCCATTCACCGGCGCGTAACCCCCGTCCTTGGAAATTACTGGTGAGACGGTTGGAACTGAGGGTAAAGTAGAGACGATCTTGGTCGCGGAGGTCAGGGGTCGTGGTTAACACGCGATCCATGGCGCGTCGTAACCCGTTTTGGAGAACTCGAACCACGTGAGGACTGTCCCCAAAACTGCCAGTTTGACGTAATCGGGTGGTAAAATGACGTTTGCGGACTCCCATGGTACCACTGCGTCGATCTACAGAGGGTTGAAGATCAAACTCAAAGGTTCCCACAGGGGTTTGAGGATCGAGTCCTCCTCCACTCTGTTGAAGGAGGTTGAATTTGAAAAGCCCTTTGGCGTTCAAAGGCATCCATGACGTCATTGCATAATGCATCTTCTTCTTCACTTTCATCCTCCGACCTATCAAGTCCAAGCAATGCCAAGACCTCCTCGCGCGAGACACCACTAGGGCCTGGTTCTTCTTCTTCTTGTTTTGACGACATGATGACTGCCCGAAGGCAAACCAAATTGAAAAAAGAGAAGCAAGGTGCACTTTTTTATAGAAGAGAAAGGGTCACGTGAGATGAGTGGAAGTCACGTGAATCAAAAAATAATAAATGGTGGGGGTACCCCAGAAAAATATATCGAGAAGCCAGCCAGAAAAAAATGGCAGCGGAAAAAAAAGGTATCAGGAAGCCAACCCAGAAAAAATTCGAGAGTATCATCGGAGATATCGAGAGATGAACCACGAGAAACTGTCAGAGAAACAGAGAATAAGATATCGAGAAGTCAACTGGGAGAAAAACCGAGAGTATCGAGCGAGATATCGAGAAGCAAACCGAGAGTTTATGATAAGATATCCGGAAAAGAGGTCAAAAACATTTGCAGAGACACTCCAAGAGCAACTAAGGAAAGTTCAACGTCATCAAAGAGAAACCCAACAAAAACTTAAAGCCTTGGGGTCCAAACGATTGTCGGGGGTTCTGACAGATTGTTTGAAGTCACCCACTCGTTATCCTGTCCATTCGGCGGAAATGCGGTCACCCGTTTTAATGTATTTGGAGTCGTTTTGCCATTCACTTTGTGCAGAAGAATACATGTCGTTTGACCAAATGCGGGAGGGAACCGACCGTGTTGAACCTTGACTCGGGTCAAGCTGAAACCATCGATGTACATGTCTGGGAGAGAGATTCAAGTGGGTGGTTGGACGACTTGATTCAAGAATTGAATCAAGAAGCAGAACGGGAGAGTTTGATCCATGATGTAGATTTAACTCGTTGAAAAGACTTTGTTGAGGACATGAAGGAGGGTAAATGGGAGAATGTATGGAATGATGTGCTTGACGATTTTGATTTAAACCTTTTTCAATGAACCAGACATTTTTTTCTCCAAGATGTATTTTATTTTTTGTGAAACAACAACAAAAACAACAACGGGATGTACAATAAAGGATGTACAATTAAAAAAGATGTTTTTACAATTTCAAACGTTTTTGGCTTGCATGATTCTTTTCACCACACTTCCCACCCGGGTAAGGGATTTAACTGCTCCACTTCTCGGGCGCTTTTGCCTTTGACAGGACTGGGACCTTTACATTTGCCGTTGCCGTTGCCTTTGCCTTTACCCCAAGGACTTGCAGCGTACTGCTTTTCATGGGTCTTGCGTCGTTCTCGAATGGCTTTCAAACGAGCAGTGAGATCACTGTCTTCTCCTCGACTGGTGGAAGGAGTGGCTTTGCTAACAGGAATTCTACTCGTAGACGCTTTGCCTTCTTTTGACGGGTGCGCTGGTGCTGGTTTTTCGTCCTGGAGGAGTGATTTGTGGTTTTGGGGTAGACGGCCTGCCTTTTATCATGCGTTTCAACCATTTTTCCACGGGACCCGTCACCAAATCGCCTTCTTCCTCTTCTTCCTCTCCCGGAGGACCCCCAGGTGCTTCCGCACCAACACCCCCAGGAAATTGACGTATGCGTTTGGTTAACTTGGTCAGTTCTTGACTAAGAGGTTTGGTTCGGGCATTGACGATGGCCGGAGGTAGTTGGGGGTCGGCCAACAAGACATGTTTTTTAGCAGCCAACGTGGCCGCTTTGTTGAGCAGGGCATTTTCCGTTAACTCTCCCTTGTAATATTAAATGAGTTGATCCAAATCCTTTTGAGGAATCATGTACACTTCCTCCATGGGGCGCTACACCCTACACAGAGTTCTCCGTCCTCCAAGGTGCGACTCCTCTCACAACGTAAACTGAACAATATATTCATATGCTCCTGGTACAACGTCTGATATTTACCGTATTTTCTCGATTAAACGCCGGGGGCGTTTATTTAAAACTCGGCCTCGTACACCCTGCGTTCATTCGAACCCGGCGTTTAGTTATTAAATGCATTTTTCAGCCATCCATTTTTGACATATGTATGTATGTATGTATGTATGTATGTATGTATGTATGTATTTCTGATCCGGGGGGAGTCTCATGTGAGACTGGGCGGGGATGCTCTTCATTCGACCTGTAAAGATGCCATTCTAAAACATACGGAGAACGCGAGAGACGGGCATCCATGCAGCTTTCACATGGGAGTGCACCCCTTGGGAATTTATGTGGCACTATGTGGCAACAATCAGATTGAGGCTACTAAGCTAAGAATGAAAGAGCTTACTGAAGCTGAAGGTCAGACAAGGTTAAGCTTACCGGCCATGTTGAATGTACATATGGGGACGGAAACGATCAGCGCAAATGTGCTTTTCTACTTTTTCCTCTCGAATATTATATTTTC
>Ga0126336_10001250_pt1 | contig 12831 bp, 7 predicted proteins | sample SidCmetagenome_FD_92530 | JGI IMG/M metagenome (GOLD analysis project Ga0126336, IMG submission 92530) | Coral microbial communities from El Islote,Puerto Morelos, Mexico - Siderastrea C C metagenome | ecosystem: Host-associated > Invertebrates > Cnidaria > Coral | place: El Islote,Puerto... | reverse complement strand
GTTTTCAGGGCTTTATGGTGCAATTTCCTTCACGTTTCGTTCAACTATCTGTGTCCACACGCTGGCCATCTTTATGCATATTTTGAATAGCAATCATGCCCTTTATCCAATCAGCATGCACTAGGAATGGCACAGGCGGTCGAGTCCGCATGGATAAAAAAAAAAGATGCTCAATTTTAGTTAGAGCATCCCTACCATTTCCTTTTTGCTTCAGTTGAGCACAAACCTGCTTAAACTAACAAACAAGGGGGTTAGTTTCTAAAGAAACTGTGGTGCTGCGTCGGTGGGGACGTAAAACACAAAATTTTAAATTTATCAACTGAGTTGATAAGGTAGATTGGCCACCGTAAAGAGATTGAAAGCTGACGTTTAGAGCGTTAGCCCTTCGTCAGAGCCCTTCGGATTCGTTCTGACAAAGGGCTAACGCTCGAAACGTCGGCTTTCAATCTCTTTACGGGGGCCAACCTACCTTATCAACTCAGTTGATAGATCCAAAATTCTCCGTTTAAACTAAACCTGACAGAGGACACCGAAAACAATCTTTTAAGTGGGGACAACATTTGATGCTTGCTTGAGTTGAACGTATTCAAACGACCCATGGGGGAACTCGTGAATGTAACATATGAGCCGTTTTGTCTGCATGTGGGTCATTACATATATCTTAATCGACCAGGGCTGGCGGAACAGTTGTGTATGTATGGGTGCTGGGGGTGAAAAGGGGGGGGGGAGTGCTTTTGTTCTTGAATGGACTAACCTTCGGTTTTTCTGCTGACTCGAGAATTTTCCCCATAAGAGAGCAGTGCAATTGCCTTTTTTTGTCAATTTTGAGGTACACTGCTCACTGCTTCTAAAATATTTGGTGGCTCCTAAAGAAGCCGTTTGTTTTATGGGACCGCGCGCAGCTTCATAGGAATCAGCCTTGGAGAACAACAGCAGCTGAATTGCGGTATCTCGTTACGCAGAAAGAATTCAGGAATAGTGCTAGATAAATTTTGTCGGTGTTAGATTCTACAGTTAATGGGTCATCTGGATTCGCACTGGTATACTTCTGCAGCATAACAACCAGCTTTCTCGCAAAGACTGTTAGGTGTTGAGTAAAGCAGCAGTTTCGTTGAGTTGTTTTTAAAAAAAAAGCGACGAGGAGTTGCGACTTTAATAGAAGTCAGCTTCCATGAAAGCTACATTTCATTCCTATTTTGATATAATTGACATCCGCGAAAAAAATTAATTAAGTTAAAAGAGCTTTATCTACTGATAGGCAAGGCATCTCACACGAAGATTCTTTTGAGCAATCAGTCTATTGTCTGCCAGGCCCAATTAGTGAAAAGTTAAAACACGACGTCTGGACAGTTACATTTAACTTTTTTTAAACTGTCAAAATCTTTTACCTTTCATCGTTGGTCTGCAGTTAGAAAGACTGTCCAGAAATAATTTTTTCCCCATTTGTTTCTCGAAAATTGGCATCGTGCACGTGTTTGCTAACTTTGCAAAGAAGCTTATAAAACTTAGTCAAGGTTTATTCTATAAAAAGGTTCCTGTTCTGAAATAAGCTACCTTTGTATAGTTATGAAGTTTTGAGGTGAACTTGAATATATAAACGCTAACTGCTAGTAAGCAAAGCGTTGGTTCATTTTATTTCGTATTCCTTTAAAATCATTGCTTTAGATCTGATAATTCAATATTTTCTTCCCGAGCCACTTCCTGAAGCACAAAGCATGAACGACATTTCCCAAAAGCAAGGCGAAGACAATCTTTCAGGGCTTGACGATAGTTTGTGCTAAATGTTAACAGGATTAGAGGATTGAAAACAGTACTGAGCAAGGGTAGAAAATAGGGACAAAAACTAAGAATCATTTCTAGTATGTTCCCTTTTTCTGAAAAGTGCTGAATAAACATCAAAAGAAAAACTGCAGCGTAGGTTAAAGTCCAGCATACTAAAAAGGAAACAATGATCGAGATTAGGATCTTCATTACTCTTGTGTTCTGTTTTTGTCTTCTTTTGCTGTGGCCATTTCCTTGGATCACAGGATTTGTTCTTCTCAAGGATTTCATGATGCGAACATTGAGAATGATGATGACAATAAGAGGCACAGGGTAAAATATCACAAATGTGACTATGAGGTAAATACTGCCAGCTAGCCCGCTACTGTCAGATGAGCAAAGTTTTAGTTCATCAGTTTCTGCATTTCTAGTGTAATACAATAAAGGAACAAAGGCACCCAATGGTATAATCCAAGTAAGCAAGATGAAAAGCGCTCGAATCCTTCCTGATATCAAAGCTGTCTTCAAAGGAAACACAGTAGCAATGAATCTGTCCACAGTAATCAGCACAAGGCTTTCGATAGAAACTGAATATGAAACAGGACCAAGGTAGTTTACGACCTTGCATTGAAATGCATGCGAAAGTCTGCTTCTTGAGTACAGCGGCCACTTGGCAACGACATAAAGTAGATCGGAGACTGCCATGTTTGTGATGTAGTAGTTAGAGCTAGTTCGCAGGTTCTGACTTCTCAGAAAAGTAATTATCACAAGCGTATTTCCGACTGCCGACACAAGTGCAACAAGCGTATTAGCAGCGAAAAATACTGCTTTAAATGCATGTGGAACTGGTGTACTTTCTTCATGTTGTTTGAAAAAAACAGTTGAGTTATTCATCTCGATAGCTTGACGGTACAAAGGCGACTAAGGCACTGATGAAGTGTTTGGCATTCTCAGAGATGAAGCAGGTGGTGAAAATTGTTCATGGCAAAGTCTGGAACGTCAATAACTCAGTTTGGTTTTTAGTCCTCTCCAGTAAAGCCGCTGTCAACTGATACTCAGACGCTCTTTGATTGGTTAAAATATCTCGTGTCACTTTTTTAACCAGCTAATTAAAAGGATAGAGTCTCCTTTTAGAAATTTTATTTGTGTAATGAAATGACATCTGTTAAATAATTCAGTGGCTAAAGCTTTTACTTTGTGTGATTTATACGAAATGTTTCATATAGGTTAAATGACGGTGATGAACGAGGTTGACAAAGGCATCAAAGTTAAAAAGCGCTCCAGGTAACAAGCCCGTGTTATGGTGACACAAAGTGACGAAGTGCCGGCACTTAAATCCGAGAAGGATTTTTTTCTACTTTTTTTGCCATGTGGAAACTAATAATAACAAACAGTGTGTGTTTGGCACTAAAAGGCCTAGAACCGCGAAAACACAATCTAAACGCATAGAATGTATACTAATTAGCCAAGTAAGGGGGTTTTTTCTACTGTATAAGTAATCAGCATCCCTGCTCGTACCATTCCAGATTTTTGATTGCAGTAGTGTGGGGCTCTCCTCACAGAAGCAGAATAGGAAAAACTGCTTATTTCGTCGAGTATCTGAGCAGCATGCTGTTTCCGTGGAAAGTACATATATAAATTTTCTTGGAGATAACGTCTAATTGAACAAAGTTGCTAGCCCTCGGACTATCCCTGGCCTTATCTTAGACCAATGTATGGAAAGTAAAAATTTTCTAGTTTAACTGCATCCTCAAAATTTACTGCCTTGAATAGTTAGTTTGCAATTAAAAGAAAAGATTTTTCTACTGGATTCATTCTTTTTAATGAAGTAATTTTGCATCATGTTTCATAACTATGATGGATATTTCATATTATTAAAAACTGGACTAGTTATATTGGATTTCTAAAACTGATTTCTGAACAGAGCTAGGCTATCAGCTCATATACTTGCTGCAACCAAACGTGGTCAATGAACACTCGACAACAAACTGAACAAAGTGAGCTGAAAGTTTTTTTCCTCGCGAGCAACCCGGCGAGAAAAATGGACGAGAAAAATCACTTAGCAGCGAATTAAAATTATGCAGAAATTCCAACAATGTCACCAACAAGCATCACCAACAGCGTCTTCTAACACAAGTCAAAATTGTTTGAAGAAACTGTGCAGAAATAGAAATTTAAGCATTAAGCGTTGTTTACAATCAATTTCTCTCGTCGATCGTCACGTCGATCATAAAATGGAACAAACGGTAGGTTTTATCAGGAAGGCTTTCCACTTCAAAATATTAAGACAAGACATAAAATTAAACACAGTGAAATGGGACAGGAGCATTTAATAAAAACTAGCACACATTCACGGCGAGTCGGTGCGAAAATCATGAAGCAGTCTAAACAAATACTAAACAAACTACAGCTGCAAACTACCAAGAAGCTGGAAGGGCGAAATTTTTGTTCGCCTTTAACATGCAAAATTGACACTGGTTTACCCACAGGTCGCCCAAGCTCACTCTGAGAGAGCGCATATAATAACCTGTTCCTTTTTGCATATATTATGAGTCGGCAAAATATAAGAGTTTGTATGGAAAATGCAACTAAGACGCTCTAATTACCATGAATGCGAAATAGTTCATAATATAAATGGTTCACCTTGTTTCTGTGGTCCACGAGAGGTTCGAAGATTTTTGGAAATGGTCAGAAACAATCCTATCTCAAACTTTGCCTGCTGAAAGCTAGTCATGAGCAAGTAATCAAATCGACATTATTTTGCCTTCTAATACTAATGTGCTCACGTGACAGGCAATTTTAAGTTTGACCCCCCCTGGGAGTAATTTTAGCTCAAACATTTTTCCAAAATTTACCAACATTGCACGTCTCTTGTCAAAACACACGTAAGCCAATCATAAATCTAATGATATTACTTTAATAAACTGTCCTTCTTCTTCATAAAAATACTAATATTTCTTTCAGGCTCTTCTTATCAGCTGAACAATAGTTTTCAACAGAGAGTGTGGTTTGGCAGATCTGAAAAAGTGGCTATTTTACCAAATTTCAAAAGAATTTTTTCTATGTAGTAGACAAGATCTATAGTTGATCTGCATTTCCCAAGAGAGTCAAAGGATTGTACTTAAACATTATCGAAAAATCTTTGCCGGCAATTCACTTTTAAGCTTCAATATAGCTTATGCAAAATTGACATTTTCCTAGAACAGACATATCTGCTGAGGGACAAATGGGTCGCGATAAATCAGCTTTTAACACTTAACAAATGCATGAAACCTGTCAAAAGGTAACGTACAGGCTCACAAAGTATACGGTTATCGTTTGAATTATTTCACTGCCACAGATTTTGCACATAAACGTTTTGCAGCTATTGAAGTTGTTCCTTTTCCACCCCTCCCCCAATAGATTTCAGTTTAATTTGGTGTGTATTATTTAATTTCCAGCAGAAGCTTATTTAAAGCTATTCGTATAGATTCATGTGGCCTTTCGGTGTGGTTTTGAATCATTCAGAATCTAAAATAAATTTATAGGCCATAAAAACAGACTGAAATGAAAGAATTGAAGTCAAAAGGTTGTGTTACTCTACGTGACACAGAGAATCGACTTTCGTGCACGGATATTAAACTTCTCGACGACAGATTTACTATTTTACAAGGGGAAAATGGCAACCAAATAATTTCACATATTCCACGAGGAACAAGAATTTCCTTAGGGAGCGGTCATTAATTATTGGGGGGGGGGGGGGGGCAGATAAATTTAAATAAATGACAGTTTATCACTTAAGACACCATCAACTTCATCACCATGACCTTCATCGCCATCACTTTCAACGCAATCTGACACCTGCGTCGTCATCACCTTCGTCGCCATCACTTTCAACACCATCACCTGCCCCATCATCAGCTTCGTCGCCGTCACTTTCATTGCCATCATTCGCAGCAGCATCACTTGCCTCGCCATCACTTTCATCGTCATAATTTGCGTCGTCACCACTTTCAGTTCCAGCAAAAGTTAAAAACCTACGAAGTTCGGATTTTGCAGTGTCATCTAAAAGACTACATCCTGAAGATATCAACGCCGCGGCCAATTTCTTTCGTCTCTTTCCTAGTTGGATGACAATCTCTGTGCGTAAAACCTTTGTACACGTCTTTCCTTCTGGCAGCTCTGCCGCAATCTCTCTTAAATCTCATCTATTCTAGCTAAACGCCTCACCGTTTTCAGTTTCTTCCTCTTGTTGTTATTCTGTTTACTTGATCGCAACTTCCTTTTCGTCGCAGAAAATGTATGTTTAAACGCTGATTCGCAGTTTGCTGCAGCTCGACTAGTCCAGAGCGTACCCTGTCTAATTCCTTTTTCATAGCATTGCAATTCAAACAATTCCTCAAAGTCATAAGCAGTTTTGCGCCCAGTCAAAATCTGGCCAGCAGAGTGTATGGTTGTTTTGAGGTGTTCCTTGAGATCTTTTTCAAGCTTTTTAAGGGAGGTTTCAATAGTTTCTATACACAGCAAGTTCTGCCTGATAGTTCCCGAGTCATGTTGTTTGGGTGCATGATTTTCCCGAAGGAGAAATGAGAGATTTTATTTGCTCGGAGAGCGGAGAGTAGCGAAAACGCTTTGAAGATTACGAAGATTACGAAGCCATATACAGGGAACAAAAATTAAAAACCTGGAAGTTGCTGTACTGGACATGTACATTGCAAAGCGGAAGTTGAAGCAATCAAAGGGGGACGTTGAAACGGGAAAAAGTGGATGTCATAATAGCAGACATCGGTAGGACGCTGGTTCCCGATAGCCTTCAAGTTCCCAAAGACAGTGATAGCGACGATGATGATGATGGTGATCAGGAAATTGGAAGTGATATTGAAGATAGAGGGGATTTTGACGAAGTCTATGATAAAATTGAAGACGAAGGCGACCCAATTGTGGAGGAGGGGAAGGAGGAGGAGGAGGAGGAAGAGGAGGAGAAGAGGGAGGAGAAGAGCATTACCACACTTTTACATACAACGAGATCTGGTCGAATTTGCAGGACATGGAAGGGGAGAGCAAGCGCTTTGGATTTTTCATGACGGAGCTAGAAATTTCAAAGTTTCTATTTAATTGACTAGTCACCAGATGGTAAAAGAAATGCCGCTGCAAAAATAACTCTGGAATACTTTGAATGTCAAGACTTCAACAATTTGAATGTTTTCTTGGCAGCGTTTTTAAATACACACCTGACTTCATGTTTTTAAAGAGTTTATACTAAATCGGAACCAAGTCTACGTGGCTGCGCACTAGTGACCAGGCACACTTTGCCACAGGTAATTTGCCGTTATCTTTAATACTTCTCTGAATTACAGGGGCGTAGCGTCCATATACACACGTACGCACGGGCGTACAGCTGAAATGCGAGAAAAATATATTTCTATTGCCTGAAGGTGTTTTTATCGTTAGATTGTTATATCATTTCGTATGATAGTGATGCAACTTTATGTAAAATTTGTCATTATTCCATTACGAATGGAAAGAAACACTGTGAATAATAGTGAATGTCAATAAACGGGTCACGTCTACAGCTATTACGAAGTGATACGGAAATCACTGGGGACGAGTTCGAAGCCGAGGTCACAAGATGGAGGCACAAAAATGCAACGGAAATGATCAGCATGTAAGGCCAAAGACTTTGGTTGAGACTCTTGAGCACGCAAACCCCCAGTTTTATCCCGTAGTATATGTTTTACTTGTAACACTGTTAACGTATCCTGTATTAACATGCACTGCTGAACGTAGCTTTTGTGCTGATGATGAGGCTGAAAACTCCTCTTTAAAGTACCATGAGTGTACCATTCTTTTTGAACAAAACTTGAACGCAAATTTTACACCACAGACCAAATTATTATTATCCAGCCCTAGTGCAGTAAAAAATAAACATTTTTCTCAAGTTGTTTCATTAAAAGGTTTAAGAAAACAAGGCATTTATACATACGTCAATTTCAGTGATGCCCGTCTTCCCTGTATTAAAGAGGCCTTACCTCGTGTTTTTTTTTTCCCTGGGGATGGGGAATATGTAATTTAACTTGCCCAAGTGTCGGACATTTGTCTCTCCCGGGGCATTTGACGACCTTATGGGTTTGAACTCACAGATCGTGGTTAGGTTTCCATGGTGATTTCATCAGCAAATTGGAAATTTGTGGTCAGCTGGCTCCCAGGAGATCTTAACGATAGATCCAATGAAAGTGCTCACTGAGCAAAAAGGAATAGTGACTTCTGTGAGCCTTACTTTACCTTAGGTAAGGGGGTGAGTCTGGTTGAAAGCTATGGGGTCTTTTGTTACGTTTTCAGCATTCGTCCTTTATTATCCCTTTTTACACATATCGTGTTCATCGTATATTAGAAAGTGAAGGCGTTTTTGTCAAAACTGAAGAAAAAACTTGCCTATTTTGAGTTGTGTTACTGTATTTTAAGGTATCTTTGCGAACCAATTGAAGAAACGAACTGCTGTTTTTTAGCGGAGCCAGTGCGTCAGCGGAGCTCCAAATTTGGTAACCTATCAAGCCAAGAAATTTTGGTAGTGACGTAATAGTCACGTGACCGTACGTCCGTCCGTGTGCACCACAGGGATACCAATACACCTCATACACTTGATATAACCGGCTGTGCTGAATGCCGTTTGTTTTGGCGCGAAATCGAATGTTGACCCGCGTTGTAGAAAAACAAGCAAAGACAACAAAAGTCAAAAACAAATGTGTTAATGGAAAAATAAAGTTCAAAAGAATACTCAGTTGTCATTTTGGTGGAAAGGGAAAAGTTCAATTTAGGCTTTAAAGTTCAGGCAAAAAGTCAAATTTGCCTCGTCAGTTCTGTTCGAACTCGGTCGGCACACCGCTTGAGTTCGCAGCTTTTCGCAGCGGTTTCAACACCAAATATAGCAGAGCTAGTGCTTTTTGGTTTTTTCTGTCCACAACCATGGTTTTTACGGCGTTCCAAACACATTTTGGCAGGAAAAACACCAGCATTTTCATGCTGATAGGCAACTTGTCACAAAGAAAGAAATAAATATTAAAATTAACTTGTAAGATCACAATAAACGCTCATAGCCTGGTGGACTAATATCCCGCTTCAGACGCCGACGTCCCGGGTTCGGCTCTCAGAGAGGATATGAATTTTTTTTATTTTTATTTTTTTATTTAACAACTTGAATGAGAGTATTTTCATAAATTAAAAATTAAAAAGGCAAAAACAAACAAACAAAACAAAAGGGGGGGCTCCGCTTTTAGGCTTGGCTAAATATATATATTAAGCTTATTTAGTAGGCTTAATTAAGTTCAACAACTGTAAATAATTAACTGTAATACTTTCTATGTACACAAATTACAATTTAGTTTCAAGTTGTCCGTATGGTAGTCCAGCATCGCCTTGATTTTCGACTTGTTTATGGACTAAACATGAAAAACACTCCCCAAAAGTATAACGTAGACAATTCTTCAGAGCTTGACGATAGTTTGTGCTGAGTGTAAAAAGGATAACGGGATTGGCGGCTGTACAAACAAATGGAAGAAAGAACTGGCAAACAACAAAAAGCATTTCTTGAAGGCCCCTTTCTGGAAACTTCAGTAGAAAGTCTGAGACAAATAAGAACACGTAATATGGAGTCCAAGACACAAAAAATAAGACGGTAATGAAATTTAAGATTTTCATTAATCGATGATTCTGTTCATGTCGTCTTGTAATGATGTGGTGATTTCCTTGAAACACAGGATTTGTTTTTCTCAACGATTTGACGATACGAACATTCAGAATGACAATGATGATAAGAGGTGCAATGTAAACCAGCACAAATCCCACGAAAATGTACTGGGCCCTTAATGCACTGTTCATATCAGTTGCACAGAGATAAGGCTCATCAGACCCCTCTGCAACTCTAGAGAAATGCAAAAAGGGAGCAAGAAATCCCATTGGCATGATCCATGCCACCGATATCAAAGCCATTCGAATCCTTCCTGATATCATGGTGACTTTCAGTGGAAACACAGAAGCAATGAATCTGTCCACAGTAATCAGCACAAGGCTAAAAACGGAAACTGTTAGCGAAACAAACGTTAAGTAGTTTCCAAGTTTGCAAGCGAAGTCAGGTAAAGCCGTTTTTCCAAAAACAGCAAGCCTGCTGCTTAAATATATCGGCCAGTTTGTAGCTACCCAAATTAGATCGGAGACTGCCATGCTAGTGATGTAGCAGTTAGTGCTGGTCCGTAGTTTCTCTGTTTTTACAAAAGTAGTGATCACAAGCATGTTTCCGAGTATGGATGATAACGCAACAACAGAAATGGCCACCGACGCCAACGCTTTAAATGTATCTGGAACAGGGATTGAGATGTCTTCGTCATGGCGTAAGGATATCGTGGAGTTGTTCATGGCGATAGTGTCCAGATATCGCTTAGGAATCACTGATTTTTCTGTCTTGGGAGAGGATTCCTCGTAACAGGCGAACAATAATAATTTGAGTAGACACAAACTGTATTAGGCTTGCCTCTTGTGAGGTACAGCGTTTGTCCCGGGCCTAAGGCAATGGCGTTTCAATTTCAGCATCAAAACATGTAATTATTCTTTACGGCATTGGTTTAAATACAAGGTCAGATATTATGTACTTGTTTATCATGCATCTATTATGTACGTATACAAGCTATAAATAGCAAAGCCACTCGAAACCTTGAAGTCTTGTTATCAAGAAGGATTTGAGAGGCTTTGACGGATTCGAGCCCTTAAAACCGATTTAAAATGCTTGATGTTTACTAAGGACTGTCGCAAGTAACTTTTCAAGTTTGTGCCGCTTGCGTCAGGCAAAAATGGTGTACAGCTCTCGTCCTTTAACACGGTCTGTGCTTACGACTGTTGTAGCGTTTTAAAACACATCTCAAAATCCAACGTAGTTTTCTTGCCGCACGCGGCAATCGAAAGCAAGTTGTAGATTTGATTTGCATGGAACAATTCGTGCCGTAGGCTAATTCTTAACCCTTTAACCGGCAGATTTTTTAAGGAACTGTTATCACTGCAAGTGTGTTGCGTAAATATGCCCACAGCTTCTATACTATAGCTCCTAGGGCCATTAAACCATATATCCAAATGTTCATCATCAAATGGTCTTTCAAACAAGCAAGCGTTATTGTTAACATTTTACCGAATTATTTCAAATTTTATCTCTGAAAGAGCACTCGGCTCCCAAAGCTACTTCTTCCCCACGAGTCAATCGCCTTTGCGAGTCAGACGTACTTGTTTTCCTTCCCTCGAACATTCATGTTCAGAATTGTAAGTATTGATTCCTGTTTAAGGTCAGTTGAAGAGAATCACGATTGCCGGTTAAAGGGTTAAGCAGGGCGTATGCTACATAACTGTGCCGACTAAAAATAATCGACCCTTAACTTTAGATGATGTGGCTGTATGTGTTGGACTCAATTGTATTTTGTGTGTGTGACAAATACAATGAAGGCAATACTGTGTGCAAAATACGACGAAGGCCGCCAATACTGTGTGCAAAATAAAATGAAGGCAATACTGAACTACCACACACACAGTGACGTGCTAGGACCATTACTTGGCAAGACACAAAATCGCCAGTTTGTATAAACAATAATTGACTTTCATAATCGAAAGCAGAGCAAGAAGAGGTTGACGCGTTTTGCAGACACAGTCTAGTGTCCATTAACTGTTATTCTTTTAAAAGAGCCACCTTCTTTCTGCTAAAAACATCGTTTTCAAGTTATTTCCGTTATTCAATATAGCTTATGATTATAATGGATGTTAATGTTTATATATATGAAGCCACTAAGGTGCAGTTTATGGCTCTCTGTGTAATATTGAAACCGGAAGGCAAATATAATAAGAGTTTTTAAAATAGTTCTTGTGCGAAATATGCAACCAAATATTTTTTTTCTGCCAAATAAAATTTCTAAGAGAAGTCTATATTCATCGTTAGCATCTTTGGTGTCCTGGATGTGAGAATTCCGTGAAGAGAATACAGACAAGAAAAATGTACTATATAAAACTCCTACTCGAGGTAGTTACTTTCATCTAAAATTGTGTTAGTTGATAACTTCAAGTGCAATATTCCACGTTCTTGTGTAAGAACATGCCATTACCTTATGTACCTGTTATAACAAAATCACTATTTGAATAAAACATGGAACTCTGTGAACGTATAAGGTCAAGCTTAGTGGAACTGAATCTTCTCTTTTTCCCGTTTGCAATACTCGAGACAAAGACAACTTGGAATGAACATAAAAAGCACTTAGTAAAAGGGTAACGTTGACAATTCTTCAACGTTTGCTTACGATTTTTGGAAGTAATCTAGTTTGTAGTTCGCCGGCGCAGCTCGTGTGAAGGAAAATTAGTATACAATGTGAGTGGAAGTTAAAGTCAGCGTCAAGAAAGACTTGAAAGTAGCTTCCTCGATGATGACTTCCGCTCAGGTTGTCGATACGTCAGTCTACGTTGTCATAAACAGTTCTTCTTAAGACTACACACATGCCGGACGATCATACTTTACTGGCATACTTTACTGATTATACTTTACTGACCATCCTACTTTAATGACTCCTGGGTAAATCATATACAGTGTGACTTTAACACAATTACCAACTGGAACTTAAAACAACGAATTGAGTGGCCCTTTGATGTTATCAAGGATATTGGCTTAGGCTTCCATCTTGAAAGAAGGAATAATGATCACTGTAAAGTGTGCCTGGATTATTATTGTTAAAACACTGAGGGCAAAACATGACTTGCTATCGAGAGCGTCTACTGGAGATTTACCCTCACAGGGACGGCGGAGCGTATTTTGAAGTGGGGGGGCTGAAAACGAGCGCCAGAGGCGCGAGTTGGTAGGGGGGCATCCTCCCCCAGAAAATGTTGAAATCTAGAATCTCGGAAATCGTATTTGCAGCATTCTCCGCGAGATACTTCTCGAAATAATTAGCATGGATAAAGCGTAAAATGAAAGGTACTTTTAGTGCTTACAGCAATATTTTGGAGGTTATTTCTCAGCCTTCCGGTCTCCTACGCTAACCTGCGGTTTTTTGACACAAGCTTCCCGTCTGTGGG
>Ga0126336_10001249_pt1 | contig 12835 bp, 7 predicted proteins | sample SidCmetagenome_FD_92530 | JGI IMG/M metagenome (GOLD analysis project Ga0126336, IMG submission 92530) | Coral microbial communities from El Islote,Puerto Morelos, Mexico - Siderastrea C C metagenome | ecosystem: Host-associated > Invertebrates > Cnidaria > Coral | place: El Islote,Puerto... | reverse complement strand
TGTTTGTCTTTTTTTGTTGGGGGGGAGGGGGGTTTTTTTTTTTTAATTTTTTTTTTTTTTTTTTGGGGGGGGGGGGGGGGGGGGGGGGGGGGGGTTAAAATTACGAACTGAAGTCCTCTAACACTTACAGCATCTGGGGCCAGCTCTTTGAGCTCCAGTTGACCATGTACAGTGCATTCCACGGGCTCAGAATTGTAGGCAGCAAGGACGCATTCTTCAAACTCGAACGAGTAAATGACCACGTCATCTTTGGTGGGTCGCTTTCTAAATGAGCCATACTTACAAGATCCACGATTAAAGCTCTCGGCACTGTCAGTGCTCTCTGGAAATATCAAAAGAGTGGAAGAAAAACATGACGACAAAGCAACAGAACATAGAATTCAAGGGTGCGTCGGTGAAGATAAAATTTATATCACGCAAATGCCATAAAGACCATCAGATTTACACTACATGAGTAAACCGAACAAAGTAAGATGATAGCACACGCATAGCATAAGGGGAAACGATAGGTCTTAAAAAAACTGATAACTCAAGATGAATAATTACTCTCGCGCGGCCGATGCGGATGCCCTATCTCCCCGGTTAGGTAACGTTTTTCCACATAGAAAATCCAGCATGTTGATATGATTAAATCTAAATGCCGGTTTCTAATGAATTCCAATATAACAATAACACGTATCGCAACTGCACTTTACCTTTCTTGGGTTCACCCTGGCTGACTGTATCCTGGGAAGATTTCTTGGTTTTTGTGTTCATATCACTGACGTCACTTTCTTCACTCCCACTGCTGTCACGTGTCTTGCGTTCTCTGCCGGACGATCTCCGTCGCCTGGCACCACCCCTCTCGGGAGAGCATGACTGGCTGCTCTCACTTCCACGGCTGCCCCGGCTGTCTGTGCTCTAAAAAAGGAGTAAACTATGTAAACTTTAAATCCGACGTCAAGCCTTAACTATTCTTTGACTCCGAAACTTGAAAAAGCTTTAAACATTCACCAATAAGCCGGTATATGGTTGGCCTGCTTCTCAGACGGTCGGAAATTGCTTGCTATTGCTCTTCTCGAGCCGTCTGAAAATCAGACTAGAGTGTGGTCAGACATGCAGGAACAGCGACACCAATCTCTTGGAGAGAACTGGGCTAAAGTCACTGGAAAGAGGCTATTCGCCGGAAGAAGGAAATAGAAATGGTTTGGCGAAGCTCCCACAGCATTACCAGGAAAGCCTGGATCGCTGCAGTGAGGGCTAGGAAAGGACGTCACCGTTGAGACGTTTCCTCGAAGGAGCTATACCGTCAGTTACTTCTAAGCGTGGATATGTGGCGCCAAAACATGGTGTAAATAGGAATATCGAACATCACATTCTTGTGCACCAAATGGAAAACGCGTAGGCAAACTTCGCATCCACAGTTGTCGATAAGGAGAGTGCTTGGTTCATAGACACATTTCGTTTAAACGCTAAGAGGTTAATATTGGCCAAGGTTAAGAAAAGTTTCAATCTACCTTCAGTAACAAATAACCCATCGAGCGCCGAAAGTTCGCGTTTTGTCAAACTTCAAATGTTCGATTATCACTCACGCCACGTCTGCTATCAAAATAGGCCATGCTTTGGTGCCACGTTCCCACGCTTAGATACAACCAACGGTAAATACTACCGGGGAGGGTTGAACTTCTGAAGAAGGTCAAACAGAATAAAAAGGAAGCAACTCTTGTCACACAAACGTCCGTACATTGACGAAACATTTCATTCAATACTCAACTAATTCTTCTAATATTTGCTAGTTACTAAACAGTAGTTGCGATAAATTTATCTTTATCTACAAGTTCGAGACTACATTTAATTTTCGATTAATCTATGCGAACGAGTAAGTCAAATAGCACGACGAAAATAAAGATTACCCTACTGAAAAGCGATTGCTGACGGCCTACAACTGTGAAGGAGTAAATGCACCATTTTACGGGGCATGAAGTCAATGAAAATCTACTCACCTGGTCAGACGTATAGTCAAAGCAACTTGAACTCTCCTCCTCAGTCCCCCGTCCACTGCTCACGGATCCAAACGTGAATCTTTCAGGCTCCAAGGGTAGACGCCCACGTGGAGGGATCTGGGGTGAGTCAAGGATCTGCTCCTGTGTTAACAGGCTGCTTGAGGGGACTGGGCAAAACAAAGAGAATGTGTCGTAAGTTAATTACCGGGGCGAAATTTGATGTCTAAAATAACACAAAAGAAAGCTCAAACGTTTAAGGTAATTAAATTTTCACAGCCATTGGTTATGCCTATGTTTATGTGCTTTTATTTCTTAAAATCATTCTGAATACGGCCTATTAGTAGACATTCGCAATGGTCTATTGCAAAGACAAGAATCTGACCGGTTCAATCTTCATTGTCTGTTCGCTGATATAAGACAATCGCGCATGCTATATGCTTGAGACATTCCACATAAATATCGACCTTTTCCGACTGGAATGATTTAATTGGTCTACAAAAACAATAGGCCATTTGCGAGTTGTCTTGTACCTCTTTTTCAAAGCAAGTATTGGTGCATAGCCTTTCACATGAAAATGAGTTTTCATTCACATGCAAATAAAACTCATTTTCACATGAAAGGTTGTGCACCAGGCCTCACTTTGAAAAAGAGGCACAAGACAACTCGGAAATGGCCTCATTAAATGACTCGTTCGCATTTTCTATGAATTGACTCTTCGCTCATCAGAAAACTCAGTTTCGTACTCGAACTGTAAAAAAAATTATTTTGTTATAAATAAAGCCAATCATAATGAAAGTCATTACCCAGTGAAGGTAAAATATGGGTGGCAAGCCTAAGCAAAGGTTCACATAAAAGAGACGTACGAAACAGGTACACGTTGCCGATGGAGAGGTAGGAGGATAAAAATTGTATCGACGTTCGGCCCGTATAACGTTGCGAAAAAAAGATGAGTACTTGAATTTATGTGACCACTGGTTAACTGAAGGCCATTACACTCCATTCACTGGTGTGCTAGGAGGGTGTTGTCATCGCCATAGGCTGGTTTCGTGGGTATCTTTCAGGGGGAATGTTATGGATCTGTACGTGCTTTTCTGTTTTTATTTTTTCATTTGTATTTTTTTTATTTATTTATTTTTTTGGTGCATACAGTTATTATTTTTTTAATCTAAGAATCTTTCCCACACGCGTATTGCTTCAAGGCCGCAAAGGAAACAATGTCAAGTGAATTTTCTCAAACAAAGAAGAAGCTGCAATCAGTTTTTACTGATCAGATCTAAGATACAAGGAAGCAACTTGGAAAATGCTGCTCGACTTTTTGAAGTTGACACCATTTCCATTTGGGCCATCCTTCGCCAACACAATTGATAATAGCTTCATTGCACTACAATAGCCCTTTTATCCAAAACTGAATCGTAATAAAGCTCCCATTAATGCAACCATGACTTTAGAGTCTTTAAGCTGATAACAAAAATAGATTGAAAATACCTTCGCCATTAGCATCTGGTTTCCTAGCAACATGCACAGGACTGGGCCATGGTGACGCACTAGTGCTGCTCCCATCGGTAGCGGACAAATGTACACCGCTGTCCTGTGAAGAGAGAATCACAGGAACACCACTCTCATATTCCTTCTCACTCTCGTCTCCATCTACTCCACACACCGCCATGATGCACTTGGAGCAGGGTACGAGCCGTGTAACCAGGCGATGTCCTTGAACCGTGACAGCGTCAAGACCTGGAAACCAATCGGTGATGAGAGTATCCATGTGTTCCACAGTGATGGCGATCAAGCGAGCGGCCGACTGAATGTTACTGTCTGATACAGACTTCACCTTAAAACCAATCAGCTTGGATCCCTCCCGGCGGTCTGTGGAAACAAGTGAGAAAGCAGAGGCATTAACACAACATTATACATCGCTTAGCAACATTTAGGGACAAACCTTTTTGCCTGAGCGTTTCAAGTTTATCACATTGACGCCAAGAAGTACCCACGGTGCCAGAGGGTTCTCTCGCGTGCTTTGGTGCAGCAGTAGTCGGCCGAAGATCGAGTTACGCCGCTCGTAACTATTTAAACAATAGAGTTCTTCTGTCGAAGGCGCTATGGTATGACAGGTTGCCCGAGAAAGTTCGAGGGCTTATATGAAGTTTGAACATCAAATTTCCGAGGGAAACTATCGCACATACGGCCTGAGACAGAAGGACTCTATTATTTTTATTGTACAACGCTAAATTTTGAGCGAAAATTGCCAAAAACAGGCACTATTCGCTGATAGGCGCCCATTGAGGAGAAACACTATCGCTTCACTTGATCGATTTCGACCAATGGGAGCACGCCAAAATTGAGCGTTGTACTATAAAGCAAATTATGAGACACTAAGCTTGCGCGTGATCGCGAGAAGCGAGAAACTGTTGTGGCACTCAGGGGAACTAAGAAGAGACAACGGTGTCCTCACAAGGCGATAAAACAAGGATAGAGCCCAGTCCAAACGGATCCTTTCTCAATCATTTTCATTTGCAAACGGATAATTTTGCGTGCTTAGGCCTTTCCTGCACACAAAAACCATTGAAAACGATCAGAATCACACCGAGAAGGAGGCTAAAATTGAAAACGAAGATTTACCGTTCACGGGTCAACGACGTCAGAGGCCAAATTGGATATTTTTTATACGGTTAGATATTTCGTCTACACATGAACGATAAAACACTAGGGATTTTAAAAAAGACAAAACCAACAACATCGGAATAAGCCACAATGTAGAGCTTTGAATCCCTTACGGGTGGAAAGCAAAAACAAACGAAAAGTCATGACTGCAAACGTTTGGAAGGCGTTTTTAAACATCTCCGTCCCCAAGTAAAAATAAACGAAGACATCCTCACCGTCATCTGCTCTTCCTCGGTTCGCCCTTTTTGGCGCCATTTTCTTTCGCTGTTCAAACTTTTCCATGCTGATATCGACGCAGGGCGTGACAACTTCAATAGTGGAGTAGCGTGTAGTGTCGTGGACCTCACGTCTGTAGTGCAATGGATTGGCGATGTCATCTGAAATGCAAGCGGGAATGGAACAGTTTCTAAGGACTGTCGTAAACCAAAACCACATCTGACCAATTATTAGTCTGTTCCAGGCTCCGAGATCGTGGGGAAAGCGCGATTCTTATTTCCGCGTTATTTTCTAATTTTCGTGCTGTCCCTGCTATCTGAGAGCCTGAAACAAGCTAACCAATTATAAAAGGCGCAGGTAGCGCTGAGCCAATGAAGAACGATGAAAGTAGCGCGATAAGCAAATCAGGGCTAAAACAACAAGCAACGGGTACAAAGCGCGGGCAAAACTTGTGCAAACCAAGTACAGACATTGATTACTTCTGTCTTTGTTCTGATTGGTTGAAAACACCGCACGTTTACTCTTTTGTTCAATGGAGCAGCGTCGTGGAAATTTTCCTGCTTTTCTGGGTCAAAACTTTGCTAAATTTATATCTATCAAGTGCCTTGCTCATCAGTACAAGAAGTACTTCTAGACCACCAACGAGCCACAAGCAGTTTTTAACATTTTTATCTACCACAAAATGGAAAATATTAAAGACGCCGGGCCGTTTTTTTAAGTTGGAAACCATTTTCACCCTGGCCATCCAAACTGATACTTTCCATGCACCAAAAGAAATGCAATTTTTTAACAAAACTGGATCATTATGTTTAGGCTTCCATAGATTCAAATATGACGTTTGGTTTTAAAATGGCACAACCGATCCTTGCTCCACCTTATAAGAAGTTAAAAATGGAAGCATTTCACAATGGACATCTTTTGTACATCTTTTTTCTTCTTGTTATTATTTTCTAATGTTTTCAGCGAGAAATCAGTTAAAAGTATCTTGAGGACAAAATTTGAGTAATTCTTCTGCTAGGACAACATGTCTAATGACATTTTAATTTTAGTCTCACATTTCAGACGGTAATGTCTCACGTCTTACTTCAAGCAATGTTAAGGCAAACATTCGACTTCAGTTCGCGGAGTCACAAGTTTTGAACACGACGTCACTGTTATGGTTGCTAAAGGTGTCTACTGCCTCCGTTCTGAACTGACCTGGTGCGCCATAAAAAGCTTTTCCTTCCAGTTCACATATGCGGAGCAACTTCACACCAAAACATGACAACTCAACCCCAGTCTTCCAGCATGACCACTCGGGTTGGGCCACGGACGCTAATTTCTCCCTGTCACCCTCCTGTACTGGCCCGTTAGGAGACAGCTGACAACATGACTTTACTGCATCGCGGATTCGCTCATCCGGGATCACCCTAAAAACAGAAGGAAAGCAAAAGTTTGCGCCGCGAAGTAAATGTTTAAGGTAAAAATTCAGGAACGATGATCGAGGTTGAGACTAAATAAACAGAGTAATTATTCCACTAAAGCTTGCTGGTTATGAAGCGATTATCACCAACTCGGCGTTATGCGCCTTGTTGCTTATTTGTCACCTCATATCCAACGCAAGCTCGTGGAATAATTGTCAATTACCCTTTAAGCCCTGATATAAAAATGCACATTCTGCTTACTGTTCTCCTGACATTTCTTCTGGAAGTAGTAAGGAGAATTTGTCTAAATATCAAGACATCTTATCCTTGGTGATCATTTTCTTCATTCTCGTCACTTGAATGTTTGAACAAGTATTGATAATGTAAAGAACATTTCATTTTTGTCACTGTTAGGGCTTTAAGGGTTAAAGCTTGTAACAATTTCGTGCCATACTGATACGGTACCTTCTTCACTCTTACCTAGTAATCAGACGAGGCCAGAACCCACTGGGCACATAAGACATGACATACTGTCTCCGCAGCACTCTGCTCTTGGTATAAGCAGTCATATTCATAGCTTGTGCCACAGCACTACTAACACCGGCTGCCACGGGCTGGTTTGTGTCTTGCTGACTGTCAGGCAGTAGGGAGGGTACAAGTAGAAACTCGGCACTCCATGGTAGCGCCACCTCAAACTTGCTTAACAGGTTTATATACTGGCTCATGAGATTAGCTGGGAAGCGCTCGCTTCGGAAGATCTGAGACAAGTCTGATCTCTTCATTACACCTGCGAGTTAGTAGTAAACAAACCATGAAGGTCAGTTGCTGATAAAATTACACCAACACACCATTCACCCCCTTATTCCAGTGCGATAACCACTTGATTCTCCCACTCAGCATTTTGCTGGAGTTTCTGTAAGGTTTACTGCTAACCATTTATATATAAACACTTGCGTGGGGAGGCACAATGTGGAGTTCAATTTCTTGCCTGAGGAAACAACGCGATGGTAGACACCAGACTTGAACTCAGGGCCCAGTTGTTCGAAAGCCGATTAACGCTAAGCCCGGATTAAGAGTTAACCAAGGCTCCTATTTGTCTTGTGGAAAATAGTCTTTGGTGTTTATTTAAGGTGGTTGTTTGATTTGACCAACTTCTCCGGGGTTAACTTAATCCTGTTTTGAACAACAGGGATGTGCTTGCTAATAAACCAAGGCTATATATTCTAAAAAGTCTTCCAAAGCAAAGAGCATTGAAGACACTTGATTTTTAAGTGGCGAATGTGCTTGCGTAATTAACGGCTAATTGCAGTGTGGTGGGACACTGGTCCCTCATTAGGTAATCGTAAACTCTATACAAAGTTAATATTAAACAACCGCATACAAACACAGGCTTGCGTTTGAATAGGGACACTACAATACAGTTACAAAAGCTAGTTACTGTGGGAAGCGAGCTTGCGTTTGCTTACGGTTCAAGTTAGTTGAAACTTTGGTAAAGTGTACCTCCAGAGACGAAATTTGCGATAAGTGTACAAAACACGCCCAACTGTCACCCAGGACAGGTAATGAGAAAAACGAACACAATTATTTTACCAGAGAAAGTTAAATTGATCGAATAGGAGCGAAGAGTGACACAATACCGTGAAGAGGACGTGGATTCGCTAAGCCGTTGTTGCTTGAAATCAACGGCTCAGATATTGCAAAAAAGCATTCACAGGAACGTTATGAGTAAGGATAAAGTTGGAGTCTTCTCAGTGCTCTAGAAAACCGATTCTTTTCAATTTCAGTCATTCGACTTGATGCCTCATTTTGACTTGTTTTGTATCTTGATCGCCTTCCTGGCTGACAAACACGGTTTCTACAGACGCATTTTAGATATCGCTGTGAACTTTTGAAAGTGTTTTTGTCACCGTTAGAACTGTGCGAAGACCCTGTCTAATGAGATTTGTCCGATACTTGTTAGTTTACTATACGGCTTACTCCAGGGCAGCTCAAGCTCTGTTTTTGGATTTCCTTCTACATAAATGTATGTTGATTTGGTAGGCATATGTACCCAGTCTCACAGAGCCCTCTGATTTTACTTGTTGTCTTTTCTGGAACAAGTCCTTTATAGGCCGTTCACAAAAAGAGGACAAGACTAAATTTTTGTTTGGAAGCGTGAGTGGACTAGGCCTCTTACCATTGTTTATGTGTGGATTAACTTCCCGGATGGTGACGACATGAGCTAACATGTCACACAACCACTGAGGGTCCAGGAAATACAAGTCACACAACAGCGGATCATCATAATGTAGCAAAACACCTGTGTGAAGAGGGATAAATGATTAAAACAGTGACAGGGACGATTTAAAGACATCATGGTAAAAAACGGAGGACAGAGACTTCAATAAGTGGAAAGCGAAATGGCGGGGGAAAATGACGTGATTACTACACTACGAAGAACATTGTGGCGGAAACGTTTTCATTTAATTTCATGGTTGTGCGGTTGTTGTATGTCTTCAAAAAATCAAAGCTTTTAAGAAAGAACTTTTTCAGGATTTCAAATTGATACAAAACTGCGGGATCAAGTTGTCTCCAAAGAAGAACCTTTAAGACACTCCGTAGAGTCTATGAAGATCAGCAAAAGTTAAAAGCTTTCAATGTGCAGCTGCTCTACAATAATCCATTTCTAGCAACATGACTAAGTACCATTGTCGTGAAGGAATCTCGTTGCTTGCTGCAGCTCCTCAGGTCCTCTTAGCTGAATGTTTTTCTTCACAAGTTCCGCTTCAACCGCAGCGCTAAAAAAGCAGTGACAACAATGTCAAGAAAGACGTTTTTGCATACTAGCTTGTCAAAAACAGCTTTACTTGATGCCTTGATAAATGCCTAATTAAAGAGTATAGTGATCATTTGCAGTTCACACTGGATATAAAGAGGATCCGGTCAAATCGCTGGCAAGACAATTCGCCCTGGACATTTAGCCCCCTTATCTTGAGACACTTAGCCCCCATTACTTTCCGAAAACCAGTCGTGGGATGTTCTAACTAATAAGCAACAGGTAGACTTGTGGCGAACTAGGTTATTTTACTGTAGGTCGATATGTGAAACATGCCATGCATACTGCTGCTCGGATCGTTGGTGCCATAAGTGTCCTGTGTTGTTGCGTCTTGCGGGACACAACAACACTGTCTTGTAATTTGTCACGCAACAGTGTTGTGTTGCAAAATGCATTTATAAATCGTTCGTGCGCTATAACCTCCCCAAGCACAATACCTGAACTGCTCAGACTTGAGAACAGGTGTCTGGTCGTCACGGTAACATCTGTCACGTATCGCACCCACAGCTTCCTCCACTGCAATGTAACTGGCTGGAACAGGAGTCTTGAGCAATGGTACACGACTTCCTGTTAAATCACACACGTCAAAGCCAATCAGAGGCTAGCCTCTAGCTGATTTCAGTTTGCTGCGTCAGAAATAAGGAAGAGGTATACGACCTCCTGTCTAATTACAGATGTAAAAGCCAATCAGAAGGTAGCCTCTAGATGATCTTAAGGTGGCTCGAAAGGGTTTTTAATTGTTATAACCTTTTTGAAACGATGAAAGATTACAGAAAATTATTTCTCACCATGTAGGCAAACTATGAATATCCTAGCATTTCTCTTGTCGGGTAATACTTTAGAGCTGATTGTGACGTCATGGCCGTTACCATAGCAACGTTAAAGGTCCGTAAAAAGAACCTCCAATTTCAGTTTTTGCCGATTATCTGAAAAACTAGTTGGCTGACCTACCCTTTTAATTACATTTTTGGGAAGCTCCCTAAATTCTTTAATTTTTCTGGCGGTATGGCAAAAAGTTATTCCGTAGAACTTAAGTTATCTCGAAAAAGTCGTTTTTTGAATTACAAAAAATTTCACTAAATAACTTTCCTTCAAACGTTTTTTTTTTAATTGGCACATTTAATGCTATATGCATGCAAAAAATCAGGATGGGTCACCAAGCAAAATTTCGAGATGAAAACAAATGTTTTGTGCACGTTTTATTTCCGGGTCGAGCGATTTTACGCCGTTTTTCCACTTCCGGTACTTTGCACGCGCGACCTTCCCTAGAAATTTCGATTCACACAGCTGAAGCGTGCATTCTCGCCATGTCGCGCGTAGGCTACGCGCGCGCGCATGGCTAAAAACCCTTTCAAGCCTCCTTAAGGTGATTCCCTTCAATTGCATTGTGCATCCTTTCTGCGCATCATTTTTTTGCGTGATTAGCGCGCGCACCTTCGGAACTTGATAGGTTTTCTATGAAAACTGAGCAGTTTAGAGAAATAACTGGTCGTTTTCTCCTAAACGAGCTCGGTGACCCCATTTTTTAACACATAAATTCAAATGGCACATCGTCGAGCACAATATATTGCGATTTCAAGAAAAGTTAAAAATTCTGCTTCGAGATATTTTTATTTAATTGCCAAAAAGAACACGTCTTTAGGTACAGCAGGGTATGTACGCACGCAGCAAATTCTTTAATTTTTTTTCATATCCTCAATTCCTGTTGAACTAAAATAGTATACAGTGCAAGATAAATGTCTTTGTTGTTGAACTGCTCCAATATTTCAATACAACCAATGACTTTTTAAAGTAATTATAGCTCTCATTTCTGATTACTAGGGTTTCTCAGGAAAATCTTGCGGGTCGTATAGTTGCTATCAATGGCTATCCACGTTGTGCCAAAACAAGCTCGGTGACCCCTATTTTTTATTGCAGTTTTGAAATGTTCTAAACATAATTACCAATTGGACCAAGTCTTAGAAAATTTTAAATATTCCTTCTATATTTAGATGGAATCACCTTAATTTGCTGCATCTCAAATAAGGCAACGATACTTTATGCTACTTACAGTAGCACTTACATTAGCGAATTAACTTACAGTGGAAAGCCAATACAACAAAGTACCAAGGGACTGCTGGGAAAATTGTATTTCTGGGTTCCACTGTATTTTCTCTCTTAGTTTCTTTAAGGGTGTCAGGGTCCCCTAACAACAGATTACCCACTTCTATGATTAAATAAATCTCTGGAAACTGGAATGATTCAGAGTACGAATGGATAACACCTACAAATGTATTTATATTATTTATTGTTATAATTCTTTTTAGTTTGACGACTTCATTTCGTTAAGTTTCCTAGAATTATGTGATGTCCTTTTCTGCCACCACCAACAGAGGAGGAGGAGGAGGATATATAACCGAACAATCTGGCCCTAAAATGTAAAAAAAAATATCGCATGTATTTTCCAACCGTATGCATCAACATCAGTTCAAACATCTTTATCCACCTACCTTTCTCTTTGATCTCATATGACGTACTGTAGATGAGTTGCCGTAATTCCCGGATATGGTACCCAGTCTTACAGCTGACCTCGATCATGGCCATCACCTTGGGCAAGCCTCGCTCACGTGTATTGTGAACTCTTCCGCCAAACTCGGTAGCAATGTAATTGTCAGATATCATGGTTCGCAGGTTGTTCAAGTAATCCGATTTCCTGTCTTTGTCCTCCAGACAGTCATAGTGTGTTCCAACAATGATAACAGGGGAGTCTGGAGCACGAGCCTTTAAAGAGGAAAAAAAAGTTTTTGAAAGCCTCTTTTAGGACTGGAAAAAATAACAACCTACAAAACATTTGTAGAATGAGCTATTTACATTAATGAACAGTTGTCCACAACCGGAGCCAAATAATGCTTAGAATGGTCAGCGCAGATAACCGTGGGCTTTTTCAAAATAACATCATACACTTTTTATGGAATTTCCAGTTGCAAAAGCAAAGTTAATTGTTGATTTCGGTGTTATTAGCTTTTTCTTAGTCTGTGGACGGACACGTTTACATTCTTACAAACCTTTGTCTCAGTAAATTGTTGCCCTATCTATAAAAGAAAAAATTTCCATAAAACTTTGGGCGAAGACTCTGGTAACGAGTTTTTACGATGAACAAGCGCAAAGTTCTAACGGGATCTGTCACCTCCATCCGTAAACGAAAAACTATTCCAATCTTGGAATAGAAGGCCAAGCCGTAAATCAGGTTGGAGGTTATCTGTGGCCACTGCAGCACGGAAAGACAAGGATTAACACTATTCTACACACACCAGCACTACGTGTAAAAGAGGAGCTTTTCTGTCATCCAGCGAATGTGCTTTGTTTCTCGTTCGACTAACCCTTAGAAAACAAGAGTCTCTGCTCGTTGTCTAACGCTTTAAACAAAGGGTCGTTTAAAACATCGTAAGATTACAAACCTGAATGTTGAGCAGCCAAGGCTCGATCTCATTGACTCCTTGTTCACCATCCGTCACCTTCCACATGGCGATGTACAGTGAGCGGTGGGACAGGAAGCACTGGTGTGTAGCGTAATACTCACGCTTGAAGATACAATATAGTCATGTTAGTATGGTTAATTCCACCTAAATGAAAAAGCCTTGTTAGGTGAAAATGTAAACTATGAATATTGGTTTCCTTGAAACGGAAATACCGCATAGCTTGCGCACATGCCTAAATCATACGCTGAAAACTTTCTGCGGAGGACAAAATCTAGAATTTCAAGAAACGTATCGTTTATA
>Ga0126336_10001248_pt1 | contig 12847 bp, 7 predicted proteins | sample SidCmetagenome_FD_92530 | JGI IMG/M metagenome (GOLD analysis project Ga0126336, IMG submission 92530) | Coral microbial communities from El Islote,Puerto Morelos, Mexico - Siderastrea C C metagenome | ecosystem: Host-associated > Invertebrates > Cnidaria > Coral | place: El Islote,Puerto... | reverse complement strand
ACACGCAGACAGACGTCCATGGCGTCTCCTGCCATGTTTTTTAAAGATTTCACGGAAATGATGAAACTACCCAAAATACCTTTCGGGATTGGCTTGTGCAGTTTTCTGGGGTTTTTTTCCGACTACGTTTCTCGAAATAGCTGTATATATGATCTTGTAACCGACCTGGCTTTACCAAGTATTGTGGAATGTCAACCATACACTGAAGAAGCCCGAAGGGCGAAACGTTTGTATTAAACATAGACCTGTGAGCGGTTCGCAGTTGACTCCCTTTTTCATTCAACTCATCTAATTCTTGGAGTCAAGCATCGTGTATCCGTTTGGATCCCACTCACAAGCGGCATTTTTCGTTGGTGACACAGTTTCTTCATTCAAGTATGCAGTTTTCGATGCAAATTTGTTTGGCACACGAAGGAATCCAGTTGAACACGTACGCGTGCAGCCACGCATCGCAGCGCAACAATATGGTGATAAAAATAAATTTTACAAACTTGTAGCAAATAGTAAAATTTTTAAATTTGCCACATGTAGTTTAATTTATTTTAATCAACATATTGTTGCACTGCGATGCGTGGATACACGCAGGTGTTTCAACTGGATTCCTTCGTGAGAAACAGAAACAAATTTTCCATCAGATTCGAACGTTTGTGCTGGATTTTAAGAGTCAGTCCGCGGACTCGAATGAGTCAAAATCAGGCCAAAGCAAGCTACAAAGACTTTTCTGGAAACCGGGATTCTTTTGTCGGGAAACCGGGATTCTTTTGTCAAAGGCACGAGGTTGCGTGTATTAATTTTGGTGAAATCCCAAACCGGCCGGTAATTTGAGGTTCTTGAAATTGCAAGCCTTGTGAGTAGTTATATATTTATGGCGTAGGTCAAACTTCAAGTTTCTAAAACCGCCTCCCGGAGCTTTAAATCGACAAACCAAGCCCATAATAACAAACGCTAACACAGTGTTCATGTTTCTAAGCGTTTTTACTTGACTTTCATCCGTTCAAAAAGCCGTAATTATCGTATTTACAAAATACTTTGGACACAACCAAAGCGGCCATTAATATACAGCCAGCACAGGCCGGCAACACAAACAGAGGATTGTAAGCCTGTGATGCAACCACGGCGGCCACCCTGAGGAAAAAAAAAGTGAATTCGCTTAAAAAGAAAAAGTACTTAGCGGTTTTTCCAACTTGTTAATTTTGTCAACACGACAAACTAACAAGAGGTGAATTCGTAGATAAGACATTCAACTTTATGAAGAGAAATAAATTCTCGTCATCTTTTGTTTAACTTCGCCATTAAGGTATCAGGGTACCCCAATGGCAACATTGGGTTTTCACCGTTTGAGCGTCAGGCGTTTCACAGGGACCCTAACAAGCTACATATTTTCTGAAAGCTTAATAATTGAAGATTACGAAAACTATTTAGATAAAGAAAAAAGACAACTGTGTCGAAAATAGAGACTACGTTTTTAAAAAGTACATCGTTCACAAACTCGGTTCCGCTCCAGGCGAGAATGATCTGGCGAGAAAGACGAACATCGCACCGAATTCTTCACACCTTTGTCTCAAAAACGGCGTCTCAGAATTTTTGTATCTGGCCTGGTTTATTTTCTGCACTCAGTTAAACTTTGAGTTCGAAGAAACACCTCTCCTCTTTCTTCTACGGCGCATAACTCTTGACTGAATGAAAGGAAAAAATAAAATTCGGAGATACGGTTTTGGTGTCAAATTATGTGGCAACATTGTCGCCAAATTTGAGCTAAAATGGTCGAAAGCTCCCTGAACGCGAACTTAAAATGTGCCCCCAATTTCTTGAAAAATTAGTTTCGAGAAAAAAGCCAAAATATGATTTGAAAACTTTTTCCGGTCTGAGGAGATTAAAACACCTACTAGTCAGGATAATTACCTGCGGTTGACAGAGGGGAGGCTCAACTTACCTTACAACAATAACACAATCATGCCGACAAGTATGGTGTCAAATTCTGCGTGTTTTTATGTTAGAAAGCGACTTTCGTTGAGTACGAGTGCCGTTAACGTTCAAAGGGTCTTCAAACGCAATAAACGGAAATTTTAAAGTCATAATATCACATCGGCTGTAAAATGCCGAAGCCATCATCATTTGAGCTGGGTAAGACTACCCAAGCTGCTGGGAACTGAAAGACGAAAGGAAAGGCGAAAGGAATGCACATTGAAATCTGCGAAGAAGCCGCCACGTGCTCGACTCAGGATCTAAGAGAGAACATCCTGTCAAAAATGCGAGCAATTGGGAAAAAATAAACTTCTTTATTACTGGAGACAAATTCCGTACTTTCCTGGACATGCCGTCTTTTGCGCCAAGTTGATTCTTTGATACATAAGGCTTTGTAGAAATGTTATGGAATTTGAATGGATGGATTGTTTTTCGCCGTTCGCGTTTCGAAAAGCGAGCTGGCAGTCGAAGCTTATCACACTGAAAAGTGAGTAGTCAGGAAGCGCAAGTAATTCCTCAACGCTCGATCTTTTTTTTCTCTCTCTCTCTCTCTCTCTCTCTCTCGCTCTCTCGCTCTCTCTCTCTCTCTTTCACAGATATGATCGAAGCCATTTTGAAATAAGCAGGAACTGCTACGCAATCGATCGCCTGTCAAAACATCGGGGCCTGTTATGTCACATGCTATTTTCAGCGTTGTTGATAGATGACTGTCAACACGTGATTAGAGAAAATTAATGCCACAAATCTTTTTTCGTCCATAACTTTGCGTAGAAACAATCTTTTTTCCTGAAACTTTTTGTAAAAGAGAGGTTTGAATAATTTCTATCTGAAAATGACAGAAGCGTACTTTTCGAAAACATGGTCAATTTTGGGGTACCATGATACCTTAATACAGTAGAATTACTCGCGGTAAAACAATCACGCTATGTAGAACCAAGGCAGCTATTGTCTTGCTTATTTTAATGGTTTAAAAAACATTACTTTTGTGAAGTGCCTGTTATTTTTTGTTTCTGGTTGCAGGTAAAATCATCAAGCGTGGCACCCAGATTATGAAGCACTGGATAAACTATTGGATTCATTATCGTAAAGAAGGAAAATAACATGATGTACCAAAAATGTTCAATAAATATAATGCCACGCTTAAAATGTCTACTTATGGTCTTTTTGTAAGGCTGTGTTATTGTTACGGAAGCACCCATATAAATAATAAGACACTTTCAATGATCTTTGAATCCTTTTGAGCCGTTCGGAGGTCTGAGCCGTCCTCTTACAAATTGTCTCGCTAACCCGAAGAGATTTGACGCTTTTAGGCAAGATTTGTCGAATGTGAACTTATTCAAATCTTCGAGGAAAACAAGAAAAAATTGGTCTACAAATTAGCCTAATAAAGTGTAGAACTGACCGATTAACATATCACAGTCTGGTGGATATAGAAGCCCTGTTAGGGGGGGGTCTGAATAATCCATAATCATGGGTAGATTTTGGAAATAATCGGTATCCCAATTTTGTAAACAAGGTATCCCAAAAATAAAATTTTATTCTATATCCCTAAAATAAAATTCTAATAAAAAATAATCCTTATTCTTTAAATCTAGTGGCATATAAACCGCACCCCTTCTCAAAAACCCCTAATAATCCATGATCCTAGAACCCTAACAGGGCCTCGATATAGGTACATATGCCACACTTGTACATGTAATTCTGACATACATTTTGACCGCACTCTTTAATCTGTAATTAATGCTAGTAAGGTTAATCTGTTTGCATATGAGCGGTATTCCCATTATAAGTTTTGTCTAGGTTCTGAGAACGAGGCTGATAGAATTAATTGATCGATCTTTTCAGGCGTCATTGTTTACATATGGCAGCAGAAAAGCATCTCATTCTTTGCGAGTTGTACTAGAATCTTTGCCGAAATGGGCAGTACTTTTCAGAAATGAGTTTACTCATACCTTTAAGTGTTCATCGACAGTCCAGCTATTTAAGCTTGTGAAGTGATAAACTTTAACATCAAGAGTTTCTCTCTGATGATTGGAGATACAACAGGAAAATTGTTAATTTTTACCACCAAGAGATACGCTCTGGTCAGGTTGGAGATACAACCCTAGAATCAGGGTGTGGGCCTGGTATTTCCAAAGTCGATAGTCTTTTCGAGTAACAATACTTCGTTTACTAATTTAAATAATGCATTTATGCCATCCTGTTCTTCTTTGTAGCTGTTGTCAATAAAAGAGTATAATAGCTTAAATATTTATTTCATTTCTTGTTACATTTTTAATTTAAGAGCACTGCGTTAGCGTCAGCTGGAAAAAGAATGTGTAGATGTATATTTTACCCCTGATTGCTAAAATAAATAGTGTTCATTTCCAGCAGGCCCGCAACACTTTAAAGGCTCTATTTTTATTCGCTGTCTTTAATCTGCATTTCTTACGTTGCTTGGGCTACGTGCATAGTTTGTGTTTAATGTTTATTGCTTTTCTCAAGACACAACCTGGAGAACGCTGCAAATGCTGCAAGTCGCTCCTTCGTTTGAATTGCTAATCTAAGTAGAATTTTATGACCCTTGCAGGTTAAAAAGAATTTGTATTAACTTCAAACTATGGAAGCGTCTGTGATAGTAGTCCTTACCGTTTGATCAGCAAGAAACTCCTCTACTTTAGCTTCCATGCTGGCGCGATAGCCTTCCCTGGGTAGGCTAAAAACATAATTAGGGTTAAAGGTGATTGTTTGTGGAATGCTGTGGAAAAGCCCCGCAGAATGCTTCAGAGAAATCACGGCAACTGTATCTATGGCAACACTCACAGCAACAGAACGCCAATCGATTGACCTCTTCGGCTGACAACTCATGGTCAGGTCCACTACCCCAAAGCCCCGCCTCGAGGTACCCGTCGATCTCACGCAACGCTAATCTTCTCATTTCACATACTCTGAAGTTTTCACACCTTTGTCAGGTTGTCTGGGAGCGATGTAAAGAGCCTCGGCTTCACCTACCTTGGTTTCTTTCATCTTTTTAGCATTCTTCTCTTAATAATGGACCTTGAACCTAACCACTGCCGAGCCTGTAGACAAGAACAAAACAAGCACAATTCGAAATGCCGTGAGTGTATTGGTAGCAAAGTCTGACGAAGATAAGTTTTAACGAGACAAAATGCAAAGATCTGCAAATTTCATTCACTGAGAACAACCCTGACTTTGCTCCCACTTTTAACGACGGGAAAGCAGTCGAGTGTCAAGCTACTAGGTCTGGACATCTCTAGTCATCTAAGATGGGCTGCCTTGTTTCTGAAATCTCGGAGAAGGTGTCAGTTCGGCTTTATTTTCTTGTAGACCAGTCATTTTGTGAAAGCACCTGCAAATAATTGCAACAGAAGTTCTCTTCTTGCTTATCATTTAGAATTAGTCTGTAGATCAACCTACTGAAAGTCCCAAAAGATCCAAGCACGGGAACAACTTTAAACGAATGCTAACTCGTGTTCTGGACCAGCATGAAAACGAGGCTCAAACCGGACCTTGTTTTATTACGCTTTTCTATTGCCAGAGTTTCTCTCAGTTTACCCAAAGTAAAAGAAATCTGTTTGAAATGTGTCTGTAAACTTTCATTCTTTATAAAATGTCTACGGACACGCGTACAAGCATGGTAATCCAATTATCAGCCCTTACTTTGACATCTTATATTTGTGTTTCAACATTGACTCGCCGGTAGGGTCTACACTAAAAAATATCCGTTTTACTTCATTATCGTTTCACAGTTCGTAACTAGTTGAGTATATACAACTAAGCAAGCTACGTTTTACATAAAACGTTACATTTGTTTGTGAACATACTCCAATGAAATTTTACACTTTCCTCAAAGATTGTAAGTATATTGCGGCTTTTCGTGCACCCATTTTATATCTACGTCCGTAATCATCACTCTCGCAATCAAACTGGTGGGTATAATTTTGTGCATGTGGTACTTCTGCATCGACTACATGCAGCAGAATTCTCCAGGCTGTACTTGCGGCAGGTACAGCTTGCGCTAGCACAATCTAATTAACAGTTGCATCTGACCATAGGGTATAAGACACTCCGGTGCAGCCAGTAAGTCAGTCATCACAGAGAGTTCTTGATTATCACTCACGTTTCATCCCCAGTCTTCCACTGACATGCCTTCGTCTTCACCTTTCCATTGTTTCACTTGTAGGTACACCCTTAGACTATGATACCGAGCTGCTGCCGATATCAGATGCAAGTTCTGGGGCTGTATCTGTGAACTCTTGGTCGCTAGTTTCTTGTATTACGGTTGGATCAAGGTTTTCTTCAGGCGTTCCACCGTAGAGGGATAGTAGTGCATTCTTACTTGCTGCCACAACGTCATCCACGGTGGAATGCAAGTCGATTCACTTTCGCTTGCTCTCTGAAGTGTAGAGAGTTTGCATATTTCTTCGAGGCTGCAACTTGGCGAATTCCGCAGAGACGAGAGGTGGTATCACATCCCAATAGCGTGCATGAAGAAATAACATTTTGAGACAAACATTGTTACCTAACTGATCTTAATTAACTCTCTTTATATTCTAGAGGCGTCTTCTGGAGTTTGCCCTTGGGTCTGGTTTGAAGTAGAGGTCACAGCCATCAGGACGGGTGTAGTAATTGTGCAGAAGCAAAAGTATGTCCGTGTTGACTCTGACAAGTAAATGTGATCTTTTCTGGAGCAGTTTCCACGGCTTTTGTCACAATAAGAGCATCAGGATCACCTTTGGCTTGCTATATTTGACAGTTGTTCCGGGGATTAGCCATTGGAAATAGCGAGGAAGTGATCCTTCTTTAGTGTTACTTTCATGTCCGCTTAGAAGGTTATAGTTGTGGCAGCCTTTCCTGCGGGTCTCCTCTGTTGCGTCATGTTTTTTTGTAGACATCTCGTCAAAGCCATAAAAAACAACGACAGGATTTTCGTATTTTCTACTCACATAGCTACGTAGTTTTCAGAATTGCTATTTTATTTTCAAGCTTTCTGTTCCTGGAAATTGTTCTTCGTACATGAATACGTCTAATAGGCAGGTTACATAACACACACATCATTCCATTTAAGTTGTCTTGAGTCATATGGGCTTGAAATTCAGGATGCTGGTTCTCGTCCTTTCTCCGAGGGTTTTTCTCCGGGTACTTCGGTTTTCCCCACTCCTCAAAAACCAACATTTCCAAATTCCAATTCGATCTGGATTCAGTCTCCGCGACTAGCAGTGCACTTGTGCATAATGCAAAACCTTTCCCTTTGTAATCTCAATCGGGGGTGGAAGGGGAATAATAAATAATGAAAAACGAGCTAAAACAGTAAATGAATAAGGAATAGTTAGAGCTTCAACATTCGGAATAATGAATAATTCAATCACCTTAAAAGGAATAATGAATATCGAAATGCTGTATGCCACTGCCATGTTTCAAGCGACCGTTATTTCAGTCTAAATAACTCAGCCAAGAATAGTTATTTTAGATCACAATTTAAAAAAGGTTAAGATATGAATTCCTTGTTTAATTTTAGTGTTTCCTTCATGCCGTGAAATAAGCTTTTGTTATAAGCGTTTGGACATTTAAATGATCGGATGTTCCACTTGTTCGGACGTTTAAACCGACATGCAATTAATAAGGAGAGGTAGGATTACGGAATGAAACAGTTTATCAAATAATTTGATTCAAAAACGGTTGGTCTAGAAACCAAAATTATCATTTTGACTGGCAGTTATGTTTTTTAATCGTTTTTGTCTTCATAATTCAAGGTAATAAAGAAAACGTAGAGCTAAAAGAAGCTCCTGTCCATGCTTAAACCAAAACGATCTATTAGAATGAACACTGACCCTTGCTGTGAATTTAATCCTAAAGTACAAGATAGAATAGAATGCATTTTGTTATCAACCACCCTAAGTTAGGTGTATTTTTGTCCTTGTTTATCTTTGCAGCCCAAGCGAGCCCCTCTTGGATCAAAATGAATATGGTGAGCTTGCCACTGCCCAATGATTACTTCTTCGATGATGTGAATGACCCCAACTTCATTGACACTATCAAATTGACACTATCAAGGATAACTTCATTTCCCTGCTATATGCACCTTATGTACCTCCTATCTTTTGCCAATTTGCTGGATGCAATAAGGACAGCGTAGATGTCAAAGTCTAGACCGCAAGGTAAATAAATAAAGGCTTTATTTGTACAGAGAATAAAAGCAATGAAACGTTTCCTCCCAATGACCACGCCATTGGGAAGAAACAAGTGAGAACAATCAAACGAAAGTTACAAGGACAAAAATCAGAAAATTTTTTTAACAAAACTAGACATCACACATGTCAACGAAATAGTAGTCTTACTAAAATTTAACCAATTCATCAAGATGAAAAACCTTTTACTGTGGCTTATTCAAGACGTTTGGAATTCCTAGTTTCTATCGGAATAAATTGAATATGACGGTGGTGGAATGCTTAAAAATCTTTTTGACTATGCTCTTGTTTGGAAGGAAAAAATCTTCTCTTTCGTCCAGTGTTGTAATGATGTCTTTCTAGTGCGTCTTTTTTTGTGTATACCACAGACCGTTTCAATTGCCTTAATGTCGTTAGGAAATAACTTCTCCGTCAGAATGTCTTTATGGAATCGTATTGTTTAGTCAAGGGCAACCCAGCCAAGTCGGAGACGAGCTTCAACGGGTGACTTGCGGTATTCAGCTAAAAGCTAAAGGATAACGTAAAGAGACTGAAAGCTTAAGTTTCGAGCGTTAGCCCTTTTGTTCTAGATTTTTACAGCTTTCGTGTTACCCTGGTGTATGGAAAGATCCTAGATCGTCATGTGTTGGCTAGAATGATTAGGAAACTTGAAGTGTCGAGCGACTGGTTTGGATGCGTCCTTGTCATTTCTTTCAGCGTCAAGTGGGTGTTCGCGTAAACGGTCACCTAGTCTCCTCCCTGTTTCACCAATGGATATCTTTTTGCATGAAGTGCATGTTATGCAAAATATAACATTTGTGGAGGTACATGTAAAGCGATCAGTGATTTTAATCGCTCCCTAGAGTCCTGTTATTTTGTCTGCGGTCTGAATGGAAGGACAAGTGTTGCATCATTTGCGCGCGCATTTAATAGTACACGGTTCATCATCAGATTTGAGTAGACTTCTAATTAGAAAGTTCCCTATGTTTTTGTCCCGTTTGAATGAAATCAATGGGGGCTGTGAACAGATTGTTCCTGTTTCATTGTCATTTTGGAGTAATTTAAAGTTCTTTAAAATGATAATTTTGGCTCCGTGGTTATAACCTTCTGACAGTGTATTTCTATGGCCTCCTTAGAGAGGCCATCGAAATACACTGTCAGGCCCCAACAATGAATTGCGACAACGGATACGAGCTCCCAGTGATCTACCGTAATGTTTTGTCACGTGGTTTCCACCATGCCAAATCAGGTGACAAGACGTCAAACTCCATCACTTGATAAAGATTCCGCGACGGAGTAGAAAGCTTGTGGCTTGGGTCCTATGAAGAAAGCTTTCTTTTGTTTTCATTTTATTCTTGTTTTTCACATTGCCATGTTCCTACCAATAGCGTAGCTCCAAAACTCCCCATATAAACCAGTTGCAACCCACAATTCCTTGATTCGTTCTGACGAAGGGCTAACGTTTGAAACGTCAGCTTTCTGTCTCTTTACGGTGGCCAATTTACCTCATCAACTCAGTTGATAAATCCAAAATTTTGTGCTTCACGTCCCCACCGACGCAGCACCACAGTTTCTTTAGAAACTAACCCCTTGTTTAAAAGGATAACGCACGAGGCCCGATCTAGAAGCCTTTGAGCTTTGGAATTGGCGGTTCCAACACAGGGATCCCAATCACGTTCCCAGGTTCTCACTTCCCGTCACCTTGAGCAAGAGATCTAAAGGCAGGGAGAAGAGAGAGTCTAGGAACAGGTTTAGAATTTCCAAACAGCACACAATGTTGCGCCATTATCAATGCTTTCACTCAATCGTAATTGTTTGAAATAAAGATGAAGCTAGTTGATTATTTTGGCTTTCCTGCTTTTGCTTAGCCATGCCTCAATCAAGTCAAAGACAAATCAAAGGCCGTCATCAGTATTTTTCACGCGGGCTTACTTTTATTAATTGTGTACTTTATAGAAATAATTTTTCTGAGTAATTTTTCAATGTTGTAGCCCTTTTATCGGTCTCAGGATTCAGTTTCGAAAAGTACTAGCGACCTCATGCACCACGGCGGCAACCCTTAGAAAAGAAAGGTGACTTCACTTTTTAAAAAAAATACTTAAAGGCGGTTTTTCTAACTCGTTAAACTTGTCAAGTCGACAAACTAACAAGAGCTGAATCCGTACTTTACAAAGAGAAATAAATTGTCGTCATCTTTTGTTCAACTTCTACAATAAGTCTTGAATACAGTAGAATTACCCACAGTAAAACATCCATGCTGCGTAGAACCAAGGCAGCTATTGTTTTGCTTATTTAAGTTATTAAAAAAAACTTCAATTTTGTGAAGTGCTTGTTACTTTTTGTTTCTTTCTGCAGTTAAAAGGATTGTAAGCCTGTGATGCAACCACGGCGGCCACCCTGAGGAAAGAAAAAGTGAATTCGCTTACAAAGAAAAAGTACTTAGCGGTTTTTCCAACTTGTTAATTTTGTCAACTCGACAAGCTAACAAGAGTTGAATTCGTAGATAAGACATTCAACTTTATGAAGAGAAATAAATTATCGTCATCTTTTGTTTAACTTCGCCATTAATACAGTAGAATCACTCGCGGTAAAGCAATCACGCTATGTAGAACCAAGGCAGCTATTGTCTTGCTTATTTTAATTGTTTAAAAAACATTTCTTTTGTGAAGTGCTTGTTACTTTTTGTTTCCTTCTGCAGTTAAAAGCAGCAAGCGTGGCACCCAAATTATGAAGCTCTGGATAAACTGTTGGATTCATTATCGTAAAGAAGGAAAGGTTACATGATGTACCAAAAATGCTCAATAAATATAATGTCACGCTTGAAATGTCTACTTTCTGACGTTGTCTTAGGCTGTATTACCATTTACGGAAGCACCCATATAAACAATAAGACACTTTCAATGATCCTTTTAAATCCTTTGAGACGTTTGGACGTCTGGGCCGTCCTGTTACATTGCCTTGCTAACCCGATAAGACGTGGCGTTTTTAGGCAAGATTCGTCGAATTTGAACTTATTACATATTTGTTGTTCTGATGGTATAAAATATAATCAAATCCGCAAGGAAAATCCATAAAAAATTAGGTATAGAAATAAGCCTAATAAAGTCTAGAACTAATCTGCAGCTGACTGATTGGCTTATCCCAGTCTGGTGGATGTGGGTACATGTAATTCTACCTCTGACATACATTCTGACTGCACTCTTTAATCTGTAATTAATGCTAGCAAACAAACTCTGTTTGCATATGAGCGGAATGAGAACGAGGCTGTTAGAATTACTTGATCGATCTTTTCAGGCGTCATTGTTTGTAGCGGAGCACCATTGCTAAGCAAATTTGGTAACTTGTCAAGCCAAGAAGTAGTGACGCAAGTGACGTAATAGTCACGTGACCGTCAGTCCCCACCACGGGGTCACCAATACGAATTGGCACACACTTGAGATAACCCTGTGCTGTATCCCGCGTTTTGGCCCGAAATCCTATGCTGACCCGCGTTTGAGCAGAGACAACAAAAGTCAAAAAATTCAAAAGAAAACTCAGTTATCTTTTTTGGTGGAAGGCGAAGAGTTCCAGTTACGAATTTGCCTTGGAGGACTTAATCTTTGTTGTCGGTTCTGCTGCGAACTCGGTCGGCACAACGCTTGAGTTCAAGGCATTTGGCGGCGGTCTTGACGCCAACCCTAGCAGAGCTAGTGCCCTCTGGTTAGAGCTAGTGCCCTCTGTCCACAACCATGGTTTTTCCGCCGTTCCGAACACATTTTCCCAGGAAAATCGTAACACAGTAACTTGCGGATCTCGCGTAACATCGAATCGAGTCAAAGTACATCGCTTGAATTGGTTCGGACGTCAAACATAGCAGAGCTAGTACCTTCCGGTATTTTCTGTTTACAACCATGGTTTTTTCAGCGGTCCGAACACATTTCCTCAAGATGACATTTGATAAATAGCCAGTTAAGATTTAAATAAATAGCGTTCATTTGCAGCAGCCCCTCACCACTTTAAAAGCTCCATTTTTATTCGCTGTCTTTAATCTGCGTTTTTTTAGTTGTTAGGGCTAGGTGCATTGTTTGTATGTTTATTGTTTTCAAGGCACACCCTTGAGAACGTTGTAAATGCCGCAAGTCGCTCTTTCGGTTGAATTGTTAATGTAAAATAGAATTCTTGCAGGTTACGAAGAATTTATTATATGGCAAGCAATTCTTCAGTCTATCTCGAGTGTTCTGATTGGTTAGTTTTCGGTCGGGATTTTACAGTACGGACCATTACCATGGAAACGGTCTTTTTCGGATATTTTTTTTTTCGTGCTACCGCTCCGGCAAAATTTAAACTGTGAAAACGCAAGAAGATAAAAAAGAAAAGGTTTGGAGCCGGTACAAAACAGATGAACGAGGTAAACACGTCTGCTTAGAAAAAGTGCTCTTCAATTAAGTTTACCGACTGGGCCAACGTTCTTTAGTGACTTCGTGTGTTTTATTGGTTTTTTTACGGCTATAGACTGTGAGCTGTAAAGACCAGAGTAAATCGGCCAAGACTTAAACAATAATTATTAAAATTCAGCATTAACAAAAGAGTACGTTTCTCACAAGAAAACCTCGCGGCGAAAAAGAATGAAAACTGCAAAACAACTAGCAAACGGCTTTCACCGGCAACTGTAAATCGAAAGCAAACGATCACGTTCTTGTCTAGTTCAATATTCGCTATCGCTTCAGTCAGCGCTT
>Ga0126336_10001247_pt1 | contig 12848 bp, 8 predicted proteins | sample SidCmetagenome_FD_92530 | JGI IMG/M metagenome (GOLD analysis project Ga0126336, IMG submission 92530) | Coral microbial communities from El Islote,Puerto Morelos, Mexico - Siderastrea C C metagenome | ecosystem: Host-associated > Invertebrates > Cnidaria > Coral | place: El Islote,Puerto... | reverse complement strand
AATAAGTTATCTGTAATAACACCAAAGACAATTTCTTATGGGAGCCCGTGAAATTAAATTACACAGGAATTGTGTAAACACAGGTAAAATGGGTAAATTTTTATGCGTAAGATTTCATTTTGTGAAATTTGAAGTTTATTTTCTCGGGCTCCCATAATAGGTAAATTGTCTTTGGGGTTATTACAGATAACGAATTACATCCATAGTTCTCAAAAATGTAAAAAAGAATGCGATATGCCATAAATTATTCTGGTACAAGGTTTTTGTCCACTGAAAATTAAAATTACTCAATTTCCTAATGGATTCCGTCTTAATGTTTCTATATTTTCAGTAGTACATGTATTACATGTATGAGGTACACTCGGCAGTTTATGCACCCTCCCTACCCTCACGAATTAGATAGTCAAATCGGGGACGCAAAAGAAACACAAATCACCTAAAAGGAGGAGATTGACCCGTTAGTTTTGGGAATAAAACAGTTCCTTCTAAAAAATGGATTACCATTCAGTCCTCTCCCCACCACCCCCATCGCGTCTTCTTTCTTGTTTTCTTTTCCAGCTCATTTCTCGGGGGAGGGGCCTTACCGCACCCTACTGATCTCCCCTTTTGCAGTTTATAGTGTATTTTCTCAGGTGACGTCAAACCTCAAATGAGTTATTTTAAATTCAATAGTCAATAACGTGTCAATGACGTCAATCAGAGCGTGTAGGTTGGCCAAGAATTTTGTTATTGATACAATAAACGGGATCAAATCATCAAACTCTTTGGTTAAAGAATTTTATGGCTTTACCTGAGATTCTTGTGAAACTCACGGATGACGTAAAACAAAGGAAGCAAAACATTTTATACAGTCCTGTAGAGCAAAACAATAGCATGCAAAACAAAGAAAATCTTGTCTAGGTTCTTACACCAAGGTAAACCCAATTTTATTCAACCTTTGAGCAACAAGCATCCCATGAAGACATTACCATTTACAAGAAAACCTCCCTCATCTCTAAAGGCATCATCACTGAGTGTAGGGAGGTAAGAGTGCATGTATGCAGCTGTGCAGCCAGCCAGATTTCCTCATCTACAGTTCATTTTAGATGGCCTGGGACTAGCCTCCTCTGCAGGCAGCTCTGTACAGCTCAAAGGGAAAAGGGCAAAACAAAGACAGGTGGGGACTGGCTAGCTTAAGCTTGTCCTCCTCACCCATCTCATGCTCATCCTTTTTACCATTTATTCACCTTCCTCCTCCTCCTCTCATGGCTCAAAGAGTTGTCCTGCAATCAGACACTCAAGGAGGGCCTGATCTCAAGCCACATTTTGTCATGAGGGGCAAATTTAAACTCTGATGAAATATTTAGTCATAGATAAATGATTCAAGAACATTGTACTCCTGACACTGTCACTCACAAATGCCCACATCATGCCACATGCTTGTCGTGGCCAAGACTTTTGTGACAGTGTCAAACATTTTAATGATTTGAACAGATCACAAAACAGGTTTACTAGTTTGTAAGATTTTGCTTTTATTTCAACACAAATCCCTGACTTTTCCATGACCAGTAACTGTCATAATTTCATGTCCATATAAATCAAACAACCCTGTTTTGTTCCACAAACAAAACAGGAAATTAACTGTTGAGAACATAACTATGAAGACAACAAATACACGTTAACCAAGGTAACCCATAAACACTTTATTAACACTGTAATGCTAAGGCTGTTACATTAATAAAGGAAACCCTCACAGAAATTATATCATTTAGTTCCTGAGTTATATAGTTTTTATACAAATATAATACTCAACACAGTGCTGTCTAAGCCCAGTGAGGTCTTCCATACAAACTTCATTCTACTCGAAATTATAAATTAAATACATCTGGTAGATTATTGTGTCTACTGTCAGAGATATATCAAGTTACATTATTTCTGTAACTGAACTGTGATTGGCAATGTCTAATAACATAATAATACTGTTTGCCACTTCAATATAGATGTTGTACTAGTACTGCGACTGTGCATGTGACGATCAAGAACTTTACCATTCAACAGAACAATGCTATCTTTATTCTACAGGTAGTAGTTCTTGGCCTGACAGGAATTGCTGGAGTGCAGCCCTGTTCTTAGGAGAGTAAATGCAGATTACTGTATGTAATTACTACTTTACACCCCACATAGAGTTTTTACCCCATGGGCTTAGACAGCCAGAGATGGGAACAATACTTCTGTGAAGGTTTCCTCCCACATTTCACAACCTAGCAATCCAGGTTCAACATCAAGCTGTTTGAATTCCTTGGAAAAATCCTTGAGGTTTAAGATATCATCCAAAGTTGAATCAAAAGCCTCACACTCCAGACCAACCAGGTCTTCTATCGTTATGTCACCGCCGCTGGATTGTGGGACTGTCTCAGCATCTGCGTGGATTTCCTCTTTTGTGGCTGTGATGGTGGAACGCTTACAACAGGTTGAACTGGGCTTGTCTTCTTGTTTGGGCTGCATGAAAAATTCTCCTCCTTCATCAACTTCAAGCAAGCCAAAATCCATGTCAGACTGCAAGAGTTAAGATAAAAATAATCAACCACCTTCATAAAACAAGGAAACAAGGCTATCAGTAATTTCTGCAGTAGAAGGGGTAATGGAAAAAGTAACTGGACCAAAAAAAAATTGTATTAGTAGCAATCAGCCACTACTACTAGCCTGCTGGGCTTAGAATGTTTTATTGCTGCAGATGGAAAAAATCGCTGGCCCCTGGCTATTTTCAACAGCTTAGGAAAAAAAAAGTTACAAAGAAATGAACTGCATTGGGGATTTCAAAAAAAATTATCAGTGTAAGAACATTTAATTAGTTTGTCAATTAATAAAACCTGAAAAGCAATATTTACGCAGCTGATACTTTAGATGCAAATTTATCTGGTGTGGGCTGACAAAAACAACCAATAAAAGACCAGGATTCCAACGTAACACAAGTGTTACATGGAAACCACATAGGTATTGGCAGAAGGCATGGCCTAAATATGATATTGCGCAAGTTGCCCCACTTTTAGGGCTAAGAGAGAAATTTAAGGGTAACAAAAAAGAGCAACACCACATGGAAGTTCAATTTTTGCTAATCCTTCTGATCCATGTTTCATTATAGGAAATTTTCATTGCTGGAAAAATGTAATGAACCAAAATAAAACAAAATGCTAACAATTGGAAGAAACTGCCATCAAATTCTATTGAGATGCCAGCCTTTGAAACTCGCAGAATTAAGTTGCCACAAAAACTTCCTGTAAAAAAAATGTAAATCACAAATAAATTTATTGAAAAAAGGCATTTACCTGCTGTCGATCATCATCCAGGTCGTGATCAGAGAAAGAAACAGAATCAGGCGTTCCTGCTGCTGAGAAACTTTGAGTGATGCATACTCGTTACATTCTGTTTCCTTCTTGATCACAACTGAACTGTTTGGCGAAGCTTCAGGGCTTGCTGGGTAAGATTGGGTCACTGGCTCTGGCGAGACAGGAGGAGTGAGGCCAAGACGAACTCTCAACTCTGAATTCTCAATTTCTACAGCTTCTGAGTGTTTCCTAAGGTCTTCATTGTCCAAGCGAAGGGATTTATTCTAAAAATAACAAAAATATTTAAATTATTTGAAGGCAGTACAACAAATTGATATTGGATAAAAATAACACTTGATAATATCTTTTGGCTTCCTCAATTATATGGGTTCTACAGTGTTTCGCACAATATTCATGCAAATAGGGCCCTCAAGTACACAAGGAAAAAATGCTTAAAAGGACTCTTTGTTCAACCCAGCCACAAGGAAAAACTTGTTTAACCATTTAAAGCCAGCTCCCACATCAACACAAGGACAAAACTTAACTTGGTCAGTTGGTGTATACCGAAATAAAAACATCAAGTCACGCAAAAACTTAACAGCTGACTGTAATTTTAAGCTTAACCTGTCTTCAATGGTTTTTTACGCCGCAGTCAGCTTTCTTTTTATGTGGCCAAAAGGCCTATCGTCAGACCAAAGCTGTAGGAGACAACATTGACGTCGTTTGTTTTGTTCTGTCCAAAGGTCGAAAAAAAATCGGTATACACATTTTCTGAAAACAAATTGAATTCAAATTTGGTCGACAACACTTATTTACAGGACGTTGGTCATCAATAAGCTTATTTCGTAAAGCTGAAATAGTAAAAGCGTTAAGTACCTCTTTCTCTAGTTGTGCGACCATTTCTTCGAGTTCCACCATTCGTGCCTTCTTTCTATCACGGGCTGTTTGAGCAGCCACGCGATTCTTTAATTTTCTAGGTAAAATAATTTGAAAGATACGTTTAGACGAAGCAAGACTGGTCGACGGTGTTTCAACAGGCGAGGAAAAGATAAGATACAAGAAATCGAAACCATCAATCAATCGTCTTGACCAACCTTCGAAGGGCCCTTTCTTCTGCCGTCAAATTATCGAGTCTTTTCCTTTTCCTGGGTTGTCCATCTGTTGTTGAGTTGTTTAGAGCAAGTGAATTTAGTACGGCTTCTCTGTCGATGGTTTTCGATTCCATTTTTATCGTTGAACAGTCTTTTACAACTCCCTCCTCGAGTACCCTCATTTACTTCTGTGTTCTACGCACGCACTGGGCAGGAAATTTTTGCGAAAGTTTCATCATACTTCCAAATATGGCAAGGCAGTTTCCCAAAATAGAACAACAGTGTGTGGTTTAGCCAATCAGAAGCTGCCACGAGCTTTCAGCCAAAACTCGGCCGAGTGTCGCCTTCGCTGAAGTCAAAGCCACTTTTAGTCCTAAAATTTTGGATGACGAAAGATTTCTCCGCTGTTGTTCCCCAACAACAGCAGAAGGGCAACCAAGCTTTTATAGGGGTAACCAACCTTATAAAAGTTTATAGGCCTCAGACTTTTTTTAGCGCTCTTTAATATGCTTTGAGCTCACGTAGGTTGCTTGCGCTTCCGGGATAGCTTGCCAAAGTGGAACAAAAACTGTAGCACGTTTACAGTATTACTACTAACCTGATCGCGGGTTAGTAGTGATTTCAGCGAGCTTTTCTTTTTTTGACATTCCAGTGTTTCCACTATAGTCCAGGCCATGGTTCCTGTAATTGCTTGAAGCAGAAAAGGCGTTCTCATTGGCTAAAATAGAACCAATCACAGGTGATGAAGCAGGTGATGATGCAAAATACAAATTTTGTTGATGGAGTCCACTTTGTTTAGTAAATATCGCATCGGCGAGCGAAGATAGCAAAGAAATGCCACGCAAAGGTAAAAGATAAGTTATGTGCTGTAAACGTTTTTTATTTGGATTAGGTTGAACCGAAGGGTGCATATATTTATGGTAAGTTTAAACATTTGGCGTGCCAAAAATTCGGTCGAATCACTCCAACTGGTCAACTGCACAGCCTTAATTGATACGGTTACGGGTCCATTAATTGCTGTACGATTATATTTCTTATGCTTACTTTTATAATACTAAGAGAAGAAACAATTAACGATAAAATTGATCATCGTGAGACCGTAATATCAAGTCATACACACAATTTCTACCGAACTACGTATTCTATTCTGTTCCAACTAAAAAGAGGAGCCACACTTAAAAGGAGACAAGAGACTAAGGGAAACTTAAGTGGGATTAAAAGACAATGAGAGTATATTTGTGCAAATATATTTTCCTTGTAATTTTGCCTTATTTAACAAAACCTAAGCAGCTACATATGCAACATGCAGACGACTCAGTGGTCGCCATCTTGGATTCTCTTTCTGCAAACTAGGCTATGACGTCACATTGGACAAGACTCAAGCAGGGAAATGTTGCAGACAAAAACTGTATAAATAAGGTCAATAAGTGTCCCAGAAACAATAATAAATGCATTTTACATTTTGGCATCTTGGTTCTAATGACTAAATCCAGCCGTTTATGTTTGAATCGGTAAATAATACATGAACAATCAACACCAAGATCTTTTTAAGGGTCTCAGTCAAAACCAGAGTTTGTGGTACGCTCGACATATATTTTGAAAATGGTTGTTGAAATTGTTTCTTATAGCTTTGATTCAAATTCAACACTTGCTTTGCTGCAACTCAATCCAGTAAGAAGGGACTTGTTGTCAAAGAAGTCAAACTGGAAAATTGGTTATTATTTTTATCCACCATGCCATAATTATTCTCTGACATCTAGAGATGTCGGTAGATATAAACTGCGAAGTGCACAATTCCAAACTTAGTCAAAACTTAAATTCTAATGTTCTACGAGAGGTCACCTTTTAAATTTAATTAACTTTTGCAACTTCTTAGTTTCATGATTTTGGAGTGGCAATATTTTGTAGCACTCTATTTTAATGAATTTGTAAAATTTGTTGAAAATTATTTTCTTCCCTCAATCAAGACCAGTAATTATTAAAAATACACAATTTTCTTGTTTTGTGACATCAAATTTTTGCCATAATATTTTCAAAAAAAAAATTTCAAAAATTTGATGCCCTGAAAATTTGCTGCAATTGCTCAAAGATCAGTATTCCCTCAACAAGACAGTGTTGAGAGAAAATCGTAAGATAAAACTCGTATTTTGCCAGCCAGAGCCACTTCTTGGGTGATCAAATCGTATGATACATTTACCGTAGTAGCAAAATGTCATGAATTTTGGTATTAATGTTTATTGTAGGAAAGGTAAAGAGATGCAATGATGACAAAGCAAGTGAAAAGGCCCATCAAGGGGTACCACACAGTGACCTGGAAAAGATCAGTAAATTACATGGACCATCAGGCCAGCCAGACAGTGAGGTAAAGAAAATGGCTTATAATACATCTCATATTAACTGAGGAATATTGATCATTACAGACTGTGAAACTAAGAAAACCATGAACACTAGAATTACTACCATTTTCGTTCAACCCTGAAGCGTGACGATTTTTTCACGTATATGTTTACTTATCAAAGTCGTGACTGATGTCTGGGAAACTGTCCGTTTGAAAAGTAAACATACGCGAAAAAATCGTCACGCTTCAAGGTTGAACGAAAATGGTAGTATTTCTGGAATTTTTGTTGTGCTGGGAAAGAAAACTATTCAGGTACAAGATAAATGAACCGCAAGCTGTAACAGATAATTGTGGTCTGCAGTTTTTTCTTATGGCTTGATCTGGTGTCTGATTGGCCGCGACATGTTGAACATTTCAAAATAATTCTTGGTGTTCACAGTTTTATTAGTCACATAATAATAATATAGTTAATTGGATTTTATAAACTTACTGATTTAAATAGAATCATGTGATTGGTTGAAACAGAGGACACTATTTTTTTCCTTACTGAGTTTGGGAGAATACATAAGTCTGACATGTGAGGTACCTTTTGGGGTAAACCCTGTGATGGACTATAAAATTACAGGAATAAATTAATCTTGCCAAGACAACACGAAGTCACAGTTACTGAATGATGATTAGATGACACAGATCAGCATTTTTATTTACATACGGAGTTAAGGCAAATCCAAAAAATGTTTAATAATTATGTAAACCTTCACTTGGAGGCTGAGGTTCTCAAATCAAAACTTTTGAATTCTCCTTAACCCTCTCATATGTTTGCTTCAGGTCATCTAAGTATGTCTAGTATGGTCAACATTTTCTGTGTTAAATAACTTTGCTGGTTTACCGTTGTACAGAACAACCAAACTGACAGGTCTATCTCTGAGGAAAAGGCAAGTGAACACAAAATTTCGACATTAGTTTCAAATTCTCCACAACAAGTACAAGAACCATTGTCGACTGATAATGTACAAGGCTCAGTTGGTAAGGACAAGCAGCCATGCACACAAGAGACTTCAACCAAGTGTATGCTTGAAGAAAAAGTAATGTTGAAAGAAGATGAAGTACACTCCAAAGTAGATGAAGATACAGTAAAGGAGTTTACAGAAAGTGAAGGTAGTAAGAAATCGGATATGAAAAAAGTAGAGAAAAGACCAAAGCAATCCAGTCCTCTGTTACTGAAGTGGAGTAATAAACAACCAACACAAGCTAAAGGGAAAAGGAAGAAGGAGTAAGTGAACTTTCATTTAGATTCGCAAATGGTGAAAAAATGGTAAATGCTAATATTTAAAGTGGAAGTGCACTTAGCTAATACAGCTAGTTTGCAGGCACTCCAATGAAATAAAACAAATATGCAAGTTAAACATAAAGAAGGTTAAAAACCCCAACTGGCGGGAGGCAAACCAGTTAGCTATTTACAAGCGTGGCTGAGGAGTTGAACTCAGGACTGCCGAGAAACAAATCCAGCTAGTGGTCGGAGTTGGACTCAAACTCGGGACCTCAAGGTTGCAAGTCCAATGTGCTAACCACTCGGCCAGGCTGCCTCCGCTAAAGAGATTGAGTCAGTGGATTTTTTAGGGATGTTAAGAAAATTAAGTTCTTTAGTTGTTCTCTGTTATGTCAAACCAATCAGATAAGGGCTGTTGGGGCAATATTAACCATTTCCATAGGCAATGCTGCTGCCTAATGAGAGCCCGGCAGCCTGGGGTGCCTAAGTTACGAGTGTGGGTGACCAAATTTCTGTACTGGGAGCCCGTGCAGATGCCTAACATTTTCCAAAAGTAATCGCTTCAATTTCCTTGCAGTTTACCTAATTTTCTCATCCCAAACATCATACAAGAGAACTTGTTACATGTACACCTTGGTTCAAACACTTTTTTCTATGAAACATGTACAATGGGTATCACTAATCTTTGATAGATCATGCTTTATTTCTAACAGAATTTAAGGCCTTTTCATTGAATGTGATGTCACTGGCTGGGCTCCCAACCGTTAAGCGCAGGCTCCTTAATTTTAAGCTTAGGAGCCCAAAGGGCTCACTTAAATTTTTCTTAGGCGACAGCCTAGGTGTATCCTCCACCAGCCACATCTTCTGAGAGGTGTGTACTGTAATTATAATGACAATAAATTGATTGTTAATTTTCTCAGAAAAAAGAAGGAAGAAAAGCAGTCAAGACAGACAGAAGTATCTGATTATTTTCCAGTGAGGAGAAGTGACAGGAAGTGCAAATCAGCTATCGAGGTATGTGTATTAACCATCTACAAATGACATTAGAGCTTTTCTTTTGGCTATCATCATCTTTTAGCTGACTTAATTTTTATGTTACTGACTGAATGACAAAACTTTCAACGCACTCACTCAGATGACAAAGCATTCTTGGCAAAAATCCAGTTAGTTATTTCATCAAATTGACCTGGAATGACAGGGAAAAGGCAAAGTGGCTCATTGACAGCCCAAAATGGGCCTTTTCTCACCATTTTGCAAGATTCTTGAAACTTCTACCTGAATTGTTGAAAATGATGCTCCTTGATTGTAGTGTCTGAGCCTGTACGGTGTGATTGTTTTTGTTGTTCCAAAACTATCTCCAAAGTTGGCAATATAAAATTATGAGTATGGCCAGTCTTTTTCTCTCTTTCGCTTTCTTCCTTTCCTTTCCAAAGGTGTTCCAGGAACATTATAAATTCTGTATAATTCTGTAATTCATTTTAAATCAACAGGTATCAACGAAAACTTTTTTTTAATTGTCAGTCTATAGTCAAAATTTAACTTGTATTTTAGATGTTGCATTTTAATTACTGTTTACAACCACCAGTGATCCTTCTCCCAAGTGGTAATCCTCTCCTTTCTGTGAAGTCTGGAGTTATTGTTGTTTGGAGTCAAATGTTCTTTGTTGCTTTGTAGAATGAAAAGCAAAAAGCTCTTGAGCAAGCCTTGTTGTCAGGCAAGGAAGAGGGTCTCGAGGTAACAACTGCTCAACTGAATTTCACGAACTTATTTTATTTACCACAATGCCTTGCATTGTTTGTTGGGATAGCCTTAGGAAATAATAAGGTCATCATTACGTTTGTATGAACTTTCTGTCACAGCAAACATATTATGGCTGCTACTTAGCAGTGAAATTGATGGATCTATTGTCTCTGAGGACAAGGAAGGACTTGAACATAGGTTGTTGACATTGTTTTCATATCCCAAAAGAAAGTTATAAAGTCCTTCAATAGTGTTTTTCTCTTAGATAATATTCATGCAGACGCACACACTTTACTGGTATACTTAATGTCCTATGTAAACAAGAAACACGAATTCACTTTGAAAACTATTTTTAATATAGTAGTTTAAATTGTTATAATTTGTCAATATTTATAATTTATATTGGTTTCCTGCACTTGTTGCACAGTCGAAACTCATTACACAATTGCAACATCACAAACATCAATCCTTTGAAAGTTCAATTTAAAGATGATTTCTTTTTAACTATCAGATACGAGAAGTAGAAGGCAAAGGTAGGGGCGTATTTACCACACAAGACTTTACGAGGGGACAATTTGTATGTGAATATGCTGGCGACCTCATCGATTACAAAACTGCAAAGGAGCGTGAGAAGTTCTACGAAGGGAAAACAGAATTTGGATGTTACATGTATTATTTTAGTTTCAAGAACAAAAAGTTATGGTGAGTTCTTCTTAGATACTCTATGCTCTAAGGTCTCACCGACCACTACTTTTCAGAAAGTTACTCTTTCCTTCAACGTTCAGGCCAAAACTTGTCCATCACTTGGAACGTCTGCTAAATGTCTGATAAATGGCTAAAACACCAGGAAAAGTAAGAAGGTATAACAAAAGCAACGAGACTGAGTACGGAAAGCAAAAGGTTACGGTGGTTGCAAAATTTTAAATTGTCCCCAGGCCCAACCAACACCTTCTGTGCTTAGCAGGAAATGCCTTGTGTTGCTTTATAATACGAAGATTTCTCTTCGCTAAAACAAACGCTTGTGCAGTAATTTTCATATCCGAGTACCCCATTTAACTGATTTTATTGGCCATTGGCGGTCGTATTTTAAAACGAGGTCCACTGTATCCTTAACGTAGATCCGTCAGTCAACATAAAAATTCAGCCTGCTCTTGCTAGTTATCCCCTTTACTTACTCCCTTTATCAGTGTATTTGACGGTGGTTGTGGAGTGCATATGTTGTTTTTCTTCACTGTTTTTCTTGTTTTCCTTTTTTTCTCTTCCAACCCAAAAGCGTTGATGCTACTAAAGAGAGTGGAAGGCTTGGAAGGCTTTTAAATCACAGCAAAACAAAAGCAAACTGTGCTACAAGGCTTGTGTGTGTACTGGACAGTCCATACTTGATACTGGAAACAATCCGAGATGTGAGCGCAGGAGAAGAACTGCTGTATGACTATGGAGAGAGAAGCAAAGACGTCATTCAGGTTCATGAGTGGTTGAAAAGTTAACACAGATTTGCATCACTGCTTTTGTCCAGAGGACCGAACTAGAAGTCGCTTCCTGTTACTGAAGAAGTGAAAGTTCACATACAAATGCTGTCAATGAAGTCGTTGGAACCGGTTGGATTTCGCTTGAATACTAGAGTAAAAACAGCATCAAAGCAGACACATAACCGCATGGATCTCGTCAAATATCTTCAGCCTTTCTAATAACTGGATCGTCCATTTTTCAATTTTGATTTTGATTTACTTTTTCTATTATCCATCTAAAAATAATAGTTATAGTTATTTGGAGATTTCCATTTATTTGAATATTAGTGTATTATATGAAGAAAAATCGCTTACTTTGGTGTGGATTTGCCACAATAAAAAAACGTTTCCTGTCAATTATTGTGTTTGTTACGTTATGCCTCTCTCAGTTCTTTTGATGGAAGACATTGGGACCATTCATTACAGAGGTCCTTTTCCCGTTTTGGCTGAAACTTCGAATCGCTAAAAACGCTGATACCTCAGTTCGACGTGCAAAACACCTATAGCGCAAAATTACAGTTCGCTCAGGGGTGTATTTCTGTGGTTATTTTCGTGAGCTTTCGTGTAGATTCGGTGTTGTTCATGCGATGTCAGGTATTCCTAAGAGAGGAGCTTCGCTGTATCATCGGGCTATTTCGGAGACACTTCCGTTATTTTTAGGCGCTGGTGTATCAGACAACTAGGATGTTTGGGGTTCCCTGCTGTTTAGAGTGATAACTTACGTCGCTTATCAGTGATTTCACGCTCAGTAATATTCAATAAGCTGCAGTAACATTAAAGAGAAATAAAATAGGTTTTTGTCAGGATCATATCGTGAGGCATGCACAGTCGATGAGAACCGTCGATTTCCGGTTTTGATTACATAATAATGCTGTATGGTTCAATGTTTGATTTTGCTGATGTGTGTTGAGAAATTCTATTAACCTGCCGTCGGAAGCTTCCATGGTTAACTACCGGGTATTTATTAATAAATTGTGAGCTTTGCGTTGACCTCGCCCGATTAACCGCAGTAGAATTACCTTAGGTTTTTGTTTACCCACCGCTATATTTTTCGCGTGATCGGAAAAGATGGAAAATCTACTTATGCCTAAAAATTCGCTTCTCTTCTTGTGATGCCCATGACTGGAAGCTAGAGCAATCAGGCCAGCTTACTTTTCGGAACTTTTTTTTCCTGAGAACACTTAACTGTACAAAATGCATGATCGCCATCACACGATAATGAAGCATAGATCAACAAGCATTCAGTCCAACATGCTGCTTTCCACGTGCTGTTTTTTTGTTTTGGAAAGCTGAGGCGTGGCATGCCACAGTCTTGGAGGAAAAACGACTGGCTACCTTCTTTATGAGAGATGTCTACGTAAAGTTCTAGGAATCAACGAGCGGGAAATGCGCGAGGAAACTGGACACCCCCTTTCAATTATTACTCCCTTTTGCGAACCCAACGCTGAACTGCCTTGAGGAATCCTTCTGGAGTCCTCCTTCTGGGGTCCACCTGGAAGAAGAAGATGGGGCAGGTTGAAAACAAGAGGAGGGTGACTGGGGGGAACATTTGTGTCCTTTGAGGACTTGAACAGCCCCCTCCTGATGCGACTCTTT
>Ga0126336_10001246_pt1 | contig 12848 bp, 6 predicted proteins | sample SidCmetagenome_FD_92530 | JGI IMG/M metagenome (GOLD analysis project Ga0126336, IMG submission 92530) | Coral microbial communities from El Islote,Puerto Morelos, Mexico - Siderastrea C C metagenome | ecosystem: Host-associated > Invertebrates > Cnidaria > Coral | place: El Islote,Puerto... | reverse complement strand
TGATTTTCAATTTTAAATCTTAATCTTATTAAAACATAATATCGTTTATTTTAGTTTCTTACAATGTAATATTAATTTTCTTAGGTAGGTAGTTAGTCACACGTACACACGACCCCTCAAGCACGTATTTGCTTTACACAGATCGTGGTTAAATAAAGGTTTTTATTATTATTATTATTATTATTATTATTATTATTATTATTATTATTATTATTATTATTATTAAGGAGTTTACGCTTACCTTAGGAAAAAGTGTTTCACTTTAAAACGGCGGACGGCAAACGGCAGGTTGACGTTTGCTGTCTGCCGTAAACGTGGTGCTTAATCTCTCTAGTGTTTCATGGAATTAAAAGGAACTTATGCACGAAACCCAGTCAAAGTTCAGGTACTTAAGGATGCTTAACGATGGGATGCTAGTTATTTGCCGAGGTTAGATTACTGCTTCATACATACACCTACACACTACTTCATACATACTTCACACATACGGGTGGTAAGACAAGGTGTACAACAAAGTTTCATTATGTAAGGACTCCAGGCGGCTTCAGTAAGACCAATCCGGGAGAGCAGAAACGCGACTGACAATCAACACCAAAATCGTGAATTCATCTCCGTTAATGTGAATCTGTTCTGGAATCAGCGAAAATAATCAAAATGGTTTTGTTGTTACCTTTTATCTCTTTCTTAGGCCCGGACAAACGGTTTCATTGATTCAACATTTTCATTCAACAACGTTCAATGATTGTCGAGTCGAATTCATGATGTTGGATAGTGTTTAACGAAGTTTCATTGCCACCAAACTTTTGATCCAACACTGTTCAACATTTCTTTTGTTCTCAGGTGCCAAAAATAATGTTGAATTTTTTTCGTCGAGAGAGGATGAAGGGTACCCCTTTACCCTCTCTTGGCTTCGTCTGGCACGTGCAACTATCTCAAGCACATGCACGTGCAAGAGACATTAATTTACATAATTCAGCAGCATCGAACAACGGTCAAAACGATAGCCAAACACGTGCAACAAGATTAATACAAAATTTTTAAGATAGCGTCATTTGACTGCAACTACCAGAATCCTTCCGTTTTGTTGTTTTCTGATGCAAATTAGTTCTATTGTCATTTAAACCTCACTGGGACTACACAATGCTAATAAGAAAGGAGAAACGAAATGAATTCTGGTAGTCGTAGTCAAATGACGCCATCGTGCAAATGTCTTAATCAGCAATGTAGAATATAGAATTAGAAACTCGTTTTGCCATCTCGTTCGTAATTGCACACCAAAGTTATATTTAACAATGTTGGATTATGTTGCATCCATTTGTCGGGCACCTTACAGTAATTTTCATCACTGTCTAAAAAAGATCACGACGTTTTTTAACTTGTAAAGCATGTTTACAAAACATGCTTGTAAAACATGTTTACAAAATCGCGACTGCTTTACAGCTTTCTCCACCATCAATGTTTAAAAACGACAGCTGTCAAACAGTGCTTTCCGGTGATGACATTGCTTGTTTCAATTTTCAGAACTGCTGAAAAATTCGAATTGCACCTAATGTGGCAAACAGATAAATAATTGAGGCAGGTGGAACGTTAGCCGAAAACAAGAACATTATCTTGACGTTTGAAAGTAGCGAATTGAAACCGTTTTCCAAAATTTAAAAAATCTATATTTTTAAATTTTTTTTTTCGTTGGTGTGTAATTGTTTGTGAGGGTCGTATGATCAAGCTTTGTTTAGTCTTCTATCAACCATGAACGGCCTTTATAGTCAAAATCTACTGATAAAATAATTTCTTACTAAATACGAATGAACTCAAAACTCAGTTTATAACTGTTAAGACTAACAACTTTTATATAACGCTAACGACGCGATTTATTGAAAAGTAAGCAATTTGTACCCGACGTTAATTAGCTCCCACCTGGCGTTTACTCAGTAGAGCCCAGGTTAATTCATCATCACTCATTCACTCATCCTCTTCATGACGAGTGGCACATGAGGCAACTAATTCATCATACAACAGTATTTTTAATAAGCATATATCTCAAGCCTGAGAAAAGTGTTACCATGAGCAAGATTTTCCATTCTTTTCATAACCTTTTTTCTCAGTGGATATGTGACGGCAGATTGGTTTAAATTGCGAGTTGTCTGAATAACATAAAATCCCTGAGTTTATTCTCAAAACGTAGTAGAAAACAAAAACAGCTTATTATAGAAAGACACTTTGAATTTCATAGCTACTATATATCAAGGGAACGTATAACCAACTGATCGTTTAGCGGTGGAATATTTTAGAAACATGCTTTTGGAGAACTGTCTTGGAAAGCTTGATTTTTCCACCTTGAAAAATCACGTTGAACTTTCTTAACATGGAAAGGCTTATGCGGTTTGTGTGTGCTTTTTTTAGATAAAACTGTAGTTTGGGAACAAAAAATTAAAGTCCAATTAGAATTTGAGGAGAAATCAGATTCCGAAAATTTCTGCCACTAAAAAAACGTTGGTTAAAAAGTCAACAGCGTAGTCCATATTAGCTTACGAAAATCTCCTCACTGGGAAACACTGATGATTTTTTTGCTAGAAGTCATCTAAAAAAGTTATTATAAGACAACAACGCTTTCACAAAACCGGCTATTAAGGAACTGTTAACGGGCACCCCAACTTATTTAAAACCCGTTCCAAAATGTCGAGGGCTCTTTAGTTTATATCTTAAAACATCTTTCTCCATCTAAAATTATATCGTTTAAAATGCGATGGACCTTAATTATTTGAACAGACAAAAAAAGCGGTTTGCTAGTACAAAAAACGAAATTGTTCTTACCAGGTTAGTAACTTAACTGAAAAAGGTCCTAAAACCCAATACGGCAACAGAGCGTTGAGTTATGGCTACCAACTATCACTTCTACAGTCTCAAAGTTTTATGCCGGTTACGTAACTCATCTGAAAAGTTTCAAAAATAAAGAAGGGCAATAAATTATCACTTCCACGCCCTAGTGCTAACAGGTGTCAGAAAACAAATTGCCTTGATAAATGACTGGTAAATAAATTGAGTTATTGTGTTTCGCCATGTATAATGTATATGCTGGCGACAATGCAATATAGGTGCACTGCTTTGTTAAAATCTGAGAGCTTATCAGTTTCGGTCTTAGAAACATCTTTGTCCATCTAAAATCATATCATTTGAAATGCCATGGACCTTAACTACCTGAGCTGATCGAAAAGAGGTTTGTTGGTACAAAAAATTAAAATGTTCTTACCAGGTAAGTAGAGGTGGTCTTCCACTCAAAATTTGACATTTCTCTTTGAAAATGTGACTTTTTTGAAACATTGAATATTTGCATCTTCAATCATTATTATTTCTAAAAAGGGGTCTTTCCCCCCCATATTTACAGTAGAAATAGGAAATTTTAGACAAATTCCTCAAATGGTGTGCATTTTTACCATAGCAACGGTTTGTTTATGGAAAGAAAAGTCCTGGTATTTTTATCAAAAAGGCAAAAATATCCCCTGTGATCCCTCCCTAAGTTCTTTCGTGTCACGGCAAGTGTGACATCATTTCAGGAGCGTTACATGAAGGGGCACTTGCGCTAAATCTCAGGTTTGTTGCAAGCCGTCAGTTCTCGCTGTTCGTCATCTGTGACTGAAAATCTTCAACTTTGGTGGGTTTGTAGCTGTACAATCCCTGTGAGATGCCGCCTAAGGCTCGTTCTAGTTACAAAAAGAAACGGAGATTTTGTGGGAACTAGTTTTCGTCAGCGAAACAGCACAAAACAGCCGAGGAATGAACAAACAGTGATGATCGTTTCGAACACGTGTCTTCAAAACAAGCTTCCGCTTCTTCCCGTAAAATCCCGTGCAAAAACGCAAAAACCGACGAACACAGTCAGGATTCTAAGAGTTCTTTCGAAGAATCATCGTTAAGTGGTTATCGTTTTGTAGATATGGCTATTTTATCGTTTGTTTTTAGTAATATGCCATGCATTTAGTATTGTTTGCAGTGTGACATTATATTACAAGAACAAACTGTGAAACGTAAAAGATGCGCCTCTAATCTTCGCTTGCTTTGTTGCAAATGTGGATGGACTTTGGAATTCTACACCTCGAATCAAATTGGTCGTTTCTTTGAGGTAAACAGAAGGTTTGTTTACGCAACAAGATCCATTGGTTGTGGTAGAGCTGCTGGTAAACAGTTCTGTGGACTTACGGACATGCCACCCTCCAAGGCCCGCACCTTATGCTAACCACAATAAAGCACTGCTCAAAGCCCAGGAGAAAGAAGGAGAAACCTATGCACCAGGATCATTTTAAGAAGGACAACTTAAAAAATCTTTTAATTTCCTTGGCTGACTTTGTCTTGCCTTGTATGACATATAGATCACCAAAATTAAGTTTTAAACTTAATTTTCTCAAAACAGGGATTTTTCCCTAGTTGTTTCAGCAAGAAAAAGGATATCTCAAGAACTATTTGTCCTAAGGGGGTAAAACTTTCTGAGAAGTTTGTTAAGATGTAGTTTTGTGTTTTAAACCTAAAAAATTGTATGGCTTTTAAATTGGTTAATGTCAATTCATACTTTTATGATTAGGTTCCCTCATTAAAATGCAAAATTTGTGGAGAAAGTAACATTTCTCTCAATCTTTCATAAACTGTGAGGGTTTTTTAGGTTCAGAACATAAAGCTATTTCTGTGCTTTTATTTGATATCAGTATCATATGCCTAGGACCTCTAGTTGTCTAGATATCCTTTCTGAGGATACTTTTTGCTCGGTCAGGGGCCTAGAACGGGGTTGCCAAAGCAACAACACGTCAATCAAGCTGTCATGATGATCAGTTTTCGATGAACTACCTATTGGAGCTGATGTTTTATTAATACAACCAAAGCGAAAAATGATTAAATTTTGAGTGGAGCTCCGGATACCCAATACGGCAACAAAGCGTTGAGTTATTTTATGGCTACCACTACCGGTTACGTAACTCATCTAAAAAGTCTTACACGCCCCAGCGCATACTGCTGTCAAAAAACAAATAATAGAGAGCCTTAATAAATGATCGGTAAATTAAATAACTTATTGTGTTTTGCCATGTATAATGTATATGCTGGCGACAACACAATATAGGTGCACTGCTCTGTTAAAAACGGTGTCTCTAAAACTTCACATAAGTCTTCAGTCTTCCTGAAAACTATCTTGCGATTCGGAATGCATGCTTCATTTGACGTTTTTGCTTCTTTTACGAAAGCGTGACTGCCCGTGGCATACTAAGCAGTACTTTCCGATGATGCTGAAATTGTGCTTGTGGCACTAACTCTTTAGCGGTGAAGAGATAAATAATTGATGCAGGCAAGATGTTTATCGAAAATATAACCTAATCGGTCCTGTTATCTTCAGGTCACGAAATGTTTCAAATCGTCGTATCGTACTTACATAGCTGAATATCATCTTGGTCAGCATTGACAAAAACCCTTGATGTAAAACCGGTATATTTTTTATAATCGTTAATTTAAGGACGTTAAATACTTTATGCTGTATTCTTTAAATGATCTCTAGGACTCAAAGAAACAAGCCATGCCTTAAAGTGCACCTAACCCCAAGATATTTTTCCCCCACTATTAAACTCTGCACCTATTTCAAAAACATTAAGCCATTATTTGCAGCTTTTGACTGTTTTATGGGCTTCAAAACTTACGCAAAACTAAGCATCATTTGTTACACGGCCGAGTCAGAAGGGGCATGGGTCTATTCCCCATGTGACATCAGAAACTGCTGTGCATACATGTTTACAAAGAGTTAGGGAGATGCAAATCAGTTTGTGATGGCACATGGGGAATAGACCCATGCCCCTCACTTGCTCGGTCGTATAACAGATGATGGCTAGAGTTCGTAACTTTTGCAGCCTATAAAAAGTCAAAACTGAGGGGGATTTCGTAAAAAAAAGGCGCAATGCGTTTCGAACAGGTGCGTGCCAGCGGAGCACCATGGGTTAGGAAATCTGGTAACCTATCCATGCGAGAAATTTTGGTTCTGACGTCAGCGTACGCCCGCCCGACCGCCTGTCCGACTTTACAGACTCTGGGGGAGGGGAAGGGGAGCCCCGAGGCAACCCGACGGAGGGCGGAGAATGCCATCTTTTCTTGGCGGGAAATCGCGCGGTGCTTTTGGGTAACCAGCGTTTTCTTGGCGGGAAATCGCATGACCATCGTCGCTTTTTACAAAGAGGTTTCTTTAAAGCTTAAGCTTATTTATCAAAACGATTGTTCGACAGTACTGACGTTTTAAACTTGAGAAAAAATATCTAATATCTATAAATGAAAGAAAAAGTTTAAAAGAATACTCAGTTGTCTTTTTGTGGAAGGCGAAAAGTTCAAGTTACGAAATTTGCCTGTGAGAAGTTCATTTTTGTTTTCTTCACGGCGGAGAGCTCATCCTGTTCTGAAACACAACCGAGTAAGTGAAGTTTTTAAAGGATTTAAGGTACACGATTCTGATTATTACGGTCAAAGAAATTACGTTTTGAAATTTGACTTTAATTTATATTGTTAGATATGGGTCATTTTCCTAGACGTTAACGTTTACTTCAAAAAATATCAGAAAACGAGCTCAGACTTGAGACAGATTTAGTCTTGAATATTTTGCTATGTGCTTAGCGTAACTTGCGTGGACGGACCCACGATGCAGGAAATGTAACGCAAATTCCATTTAAGTGTTAACTTATGGGTCTTCAAATAAACTTTTTTCAAAAATGATTTCTTTGTCCATTGTTTTGTGTTTGTTCATTCATAACAGTAGGTCACAGTCGTAGGTCAACGGTATCTAATTTGCACAAGCATCACTTCAGTGAGATGTCGGTGAATACTTGTTTTCACTTTTGACTGTTGGGTCCATCTCTTTGGGCAATTGTCGATTTTCCTGTCCTAGAAGTTTTAAATAGTAATAATCTTTTAAGCGAAGCAGTATTCGGTTTAAAGCTATTTTATCCGATAAGCTTCTGAAAACAGTTGTGTGTGTTCCTCAAAACGCTAAAATTTATGTATGCTTCGCGGCCACTAAACTTACGCGATATTCCTTCAATAATTTACAGGTGTTTGCAAGCTCCCAAAAATCTTTCTTTCGGGTAATTTTCCCAGTAAAATGCCCGTGCAATAATGCCACTGTAAATTTGTGACTAGAGTTTTAGTGGCAGTTCGTGTTATTTGTTAACATTTCAACACGATGAAAATACAAAAAGATACCCATTTACTTCAGAGTAAGTTTATTAAAACAGTTTGTTGTTGCAAATGAGCGACTGTTATGCTTATCACAAAAAAATCCCTCAGAAGGACAATGTTGAAGAATAAACTAGAAAAATGGTCCTAACAAACGACATTTCGACATTTCTGAGCCTAATAAGTGTTCACCCACCTATCAACACCAAAAAATACATTGAAACCTAGATTTATTACTTATCTCCCTGACGTTTTTTGTTTTTAAGAAATTATAAGCCCTTAACAAACACAGAAACACAATGATATTGCGACATCAATGTCCCAATTGTTTAGCGAACAAAGACGTTCCAGAAATCACCAGAGGACACTCCAACGTTGAAATCATCACATTCCCATCTGCTCCCACCAAGCAGCCAATGATAGCCCCATCCTACAAACGCGGCGTGGTTGTATAACCTGTCTTCACCCCTCTCATGCCCCCATTTGTTAACAAAGTACGAGCCTTTTTCGTATCCCCACCTTTTGCAAGCTCGTGCTAACCTCGAGTTATCATCATTCATTATGGCAAACGAACCACACGAGGCGGGCTGAACATCCGTCTGACCGCTAAAGTACTGGACCACAGCTTCACCTTTGCTGTTAGCAGCCGTGGTGATGTGGAACCTACGTCCTCCTTGTTTCTTGCAGTGGAATCTCAGCTGAGTGAAGGGCAAGCGTTTTCTCAGCTCTTTCATGGCGTTTTTTGTAAGAAAAATCTGTTGGCTGATTATTCCACGGTATGAAGTCTTAACTGGCAGCCGAGAGGGAGGAGTTGAACTGTACATCACAAAGCTGGACACAAGAAGCCAACCACCTGAAATCACATGAAAAACCAAAAGCAGTAGGAAAAGTGGCAAATGAATGAAACACTCTATGGAGCATTAATTTAAGGAGGCTGCGATTTTGTTAAGGGAAAAGAGCGCTGGGATTTAAAAGTAAACAACAAACACATTAAAACGAGCAAAGTTTGTTTAGATTTTTATGATCAGCGCGCTGGAAGAAAAACCTCCTGTAGGTTGCTCCTGACTGAACTATAGGGAGAATCATGGTAAGCTATGACATTTTTTTAACCAGGCTTTCCTCATTATGTTGGGAAGTTAAGACCCTTGTTTGAAAGCGAAAAATACGAAGTTCTTAACAATGAACGAGTGAAATAAATAACTTATGAAACAAAATTAACTTTCATCGCGAACTTACTATCGTGAACGGCAGAAATTGATTTTATACACTTTCCTGAAATAGTTGAAGTTGCAAGAGTACTAAGCGCATAAATCATAGAAATATGGGTGTCCAGGCTGCAGCTGGATCGGGCGTCATTTGTTCTGTACACCATGTCGCCATCTTTGGAGGCTACCATTTCTGTTGGTCTGACTTTTTAAACATTTTCCTACGACCTGGGAGCAGTTGTAAGCAAGAGCTATAAAAGGTGTCCTACATTTCAAACCTCACCTCCGTCAGTTGTCATGTCACAGAAGACTTTTAAAGGGTTTCCACTCCTCCCAGGGTCGATCCAGTATTCCCCGTCTCCTTTAGAAGAACCAAATTCCTGGATTTTCTTACAAGATTGAGCGGGATCATGGGAATACCAACCTAGTGTTGCTACAGCAAAAAAGTCTTATCAGTCGTATTACCAACGAGCACAAAAAACAACCAACACGACTAGCCCTTGATGTTAAAGTCCGCCTACAAATACTGAAAAAGCTGAAACGATTGGCGAAAATTGCTAGTAACGATCTCAAAATTCTAATCAACTTATTATTGGTCAGATACAGACACGGGACGGAAACTCAGTGGACAACATACTGTACGTTGATCTTAACAAATCAAAGAGCAACATAGGCAAGTGCCAACGTTTTCGTGGCACTTTGGTACGTTTCACGGGCTTAGCTGTTGAATTGGCGCTTGTCTTGCAGAAAAAAAGCAACGACTCATCTGTTTTTAAAACTGTCCTGTTTTTGGATAATAAACTTGAGCAGTTGGAAAAAAGTTTCACTCGAGGAAAAGCCCCCGTTCCAAAGATACCAAAAATTATCAGACTCAGGGCCATAGTTTCAGCTGACATTTTTCACTGCAAACCGACTGAGAAAAGCTACCAACTACTGAGTTAGCAAAACTGGCGATGCGTTCATTCTGGTAATGGAAGTTACGTTACCACGTTCAACCTAAAATTCAACCTAAAATTCTCTTTAACTAATGGCAAAGAAGAAGAAACTATGTGAAAGTTACCAGTGCATTTTCTCCCGTCTCCAGAGTATCCAGATCTGCAAGTGCATTTGTAAGACCCCTCGGTATTAGTGCACAAAGCTTTCACAGCACATGTATGGGTCTTCTTTCTGCATTCGTTTACATCTAGAAAGAAAGAAACAGAATTACCAACTCCAAAGTATATTATCTGACATATCTGAAATCAAGCACACTTATTTGATATATGGACGAAAGCTGCTCCTTAATTTAGAAACGGCCAGTACAGAACGTTACAAGCAGGGAAAGACTAGCTAGGGAACATTAGAACTTGGTTCGCAAATTAAAAACGATTTTATTAGCATAAATCAGATAACTACAAAGAAACTATACTGGAGTTAAGTTGAGCAAATACAAACTGTTCCCTCTAGGGCTAAGTTTACATTAGAGCAAAAGTATCCGGATTCGTAAATGTCTCCGGATTCATCACGTCTTGGGTGTTCCTTTCGTGAAGCGTTAGGGACCGGTCGTTATTTAGAGAGGGAGGGCTGGTGCAAATGGAGGGAGGCCATGTTCAAATTTTCCTGATCCTCCCCTTGGTGAAGCACTCTTTTTTTCTGCCCCCCCCCCCTTACCCCCCTTTGTATATCAAAGCTCCCGAATATGCGTGCATAAATTTATGTGACCCCCCCCCACCTTTTTCCCTGCGTAAAAATCATTGACCCTCCCCCTATTTGCATCAGCCCTCCCCCACCTCTAAATAATGACCGGTCCCTAAGTTACCTTTCCTTTGAAAATAGATTGTCAAGAAGACAGGTCATACGAATAAAAGAAACCAGGACACGTATTGAATCAAGTTTCAAAGAACACTGCATTGCTAATCGGAGTACACATTTGTATTTACAGATGAGATACGTTCTACTGAAAATCTACCATCACAAGTGGAAGCTACTCCAGGTAATAGGTAAGTATCGCTTAGCTAAAACACAAGCAATAACAAATATTCATGGTCAAAAGGGACCGGTCATTATTTAGAGGGGAGAGGGCTGGTGCAAATGGAGGGAGGCCATGTTCCAATTTTCCTGACCCTCCCCTTTGTGAAGCACAGGTTTTGCTGACCCTCCTCACCCCTTAACCCCCTTTGTATAACAAAGCTCCCTAACATGCGTGCATAAATTTATGTGCTCCCCCCTTTTTTCCCTGCACAAAAATCATTGACCCTCCCCCTATTTGCACCAGCCCTCCCCCACCTCCAAATAATGACTGGTACCTTAGAGAGCATTCGGATTTCTAATAGTTTACACTACACAGAGCGATCGTAGACTTAAATGTGGTAAATATTGTTCAGAGTGTTGTTCAGATTCTGACTTAAAGTGTGAATTAGGTAGAGTAGAGGGAAACTTCTTTTGCTCATATCAGCTTCCACCTAAAACAAAATGTCGGAATAAGATTAAGAAACAACACAAACTCAAACTGATACTCGTCACCAAGCCGGCGATTCAGTTCGATCCAGTTAAAGATAGTCGAAATCAGTTTCTGTGGTACTATAAGTTCTTCTATTAGGAAAAACGTGCTAATAACTGTACGATATCAAGACGCGAAGACCGTAAAAGCCGTAGAAAGTCTTCGGATTCACTGAAAAACCCGTTTACACAACAAAAGATTCTATCGTATTCAAAGCATTCGGATTCGTGATGAATCCGGTGATTTTTGGCACCGGATTTGTCCCTTTGTGTGTAAACGCGAAAACGAACTTAGTGCCAAAAGTCACTGGATTCTTCACGATTCCGGTGCCTTTGCTCTAGTGTAAACTTAGCCTGGGTGACACAGGTACGAAGAACTATTTCAAAATTATAACCTGAATTGTAATTTAATCTATTTAATTCCGTCATAAAATCACACTAGACGTTCGAGCTAGATTTTCCAATTTTAATTGCTTAATCGAAATACCAATAAATTGCTGTTCAGATGAAACAGTCGGAGACCGATCTCTGTATGTTAATATCCCCACGCATTTTACAGAAAATGAGCATTTTCTCAGTCCACGTCCAAATTCCCTTCTATTGGCGACCGCTAATGATTTTGAAAATGGACACTAGGCTTGGGTTCCAGATCAAATTTCTCTCGACCGAAGGTGGTACAATCAATTCATGTACAGCTACTGACAGTATACGAAATCAGTACGATAAAAACCTGAAAAATGTGTCACAACATCAAACCAACTGATGCAGTATTTCCTGTGTCCTTTTCAACTGGAGTTATGCTTGATTCAATTCTCCTGCACCACCCTCAGTCGAGAGAAGTTTGACCTTGGACCCAAGCCTCGTGACGATTTTCAAATCATTAGCGGTCACCGAAAGAAGGGATTTTGGACATGGAGTGAAAAAATGCTCATTTTCAGGAAAATGCGCGGGGATATTTGGCAAAGGAATATCCTGCAGTTTCATCTCGCATTTTATAATTTGGTCGCCAAAAATAATCTTCGGTGTTTGTAAAAGCAGCAGGGAATTTCCTTTACTTGCAATTTGATGAGATCTAAAAACATATATTGTCTTCCTTTTAATCAGCTTATTGCCAGATGTCAGAGTCTTGGGTTTAGTTTGTCACATCAGAGAAATTAAAAGTTATGAAGTCAATTTGAGGACACTTTGCTGACAGTGTCATTGATGAGGTTAAACGAGGGAAGAAGCTGCAAAGAACAGGAGACAACTGGGACATTCGAGTTCTTGTCCATGACATGCAGATGGACCACCAGAACAAATATCTGCATTACTTTGCATCCAACCTAATAGTGGACAGAGTGCCCTGCGAGACTTTCCCAAGTCACTCCTTGTCGTAACGTCCAGGATCTTCCAAACTGTCATTTCCTTCTGAATGACAATGAAACACAGAAGTTACGTGAAGATTTTAAAGTGCTGGTCGAAAGAGTGCTTACTGAATATCTACCACCAATGTCCTTCCTGAAAGCTGTTGTCCCAAAGCACATACCTCATCGGTTCCAAGGTCCCAAAAGGAAATGGCACAGACATAAAAAATTATCAGTTTGCCCATGCAGTTTAAGGTTGAGAAGAAATATGACCATGCTGTACACATGCTTTGCTTTTATGAGAACACCCTGGAAGACATCTACAGCAAAGCAGGAAAAATCAATGTCCCAGAAAGTGCAGTGCAAGCAATGCCCGGTGGAAGCCTTGAAGTCTTGCAGTCAGCACCAGACCAGCTTGGGGCTCACATCAGAATAAACGATGATCAAGACCACATGAAGGATGTCTGTGTTCCTTTTGGAGGAGACCAGCTGACAAGAGTATGCTTCGCTGGGGCTTAAGATCTAAGGAAAGGTTGTCACACTGCAAAAGACAGATTTGAGCACTGTAGTCCCTTTGTAGTTGAGCCCTTTCATACGAAGATGTCCTTTTTGCAGGTATCACCTACCAGTACTT
>Ga0126336_10001245_pt1 | contig 12849 bp, 17 predicted proteins | sample SidCmetagenome_FD_92530 | JGI IMG/M metagenome (GOLD analysis project Ga0126336, IMG submission 92530) | Coral microbial communities from El Islote,Puerto Morelos, Mexico - Siderastrea C C metagenome | ecosystem: Host-associated > Invertebrates > Cnidaria > Coral | place: El Islote,Puerto... | reverse complement strand
CGGTTCCTTTTGGGGGTGTTGGATTTCGTCGAGGACGTTCTGACGCATGACGTCATAATTCAATTGGGTTTTGCCCTCGCTGTTGAGTCGGAAACCACGAACTTTGCATTCGACTTGCCCTTTCTTGGTTTTGTACCCATAATTCTTGGGACCACCCGACACGAATTCTTCGATGTAATCGTCGTCGTCCAATTCACTCGTGAACTCTCCGAGGTAATCTCTCAAGGGAGGACTGGTGCCCTTTGGGGTAGACGCACGTCTTGTTGACCCAGGGGTACAGGGAGGTGTAATCGATGTAGTGGATCTTTTGACCCGGGGTCACGCGATGGTACATTTTGACGGCATTGGTGCGACCCCCGCAGAAGGCGTCACGCGGGTTGAGAGGGTCCACGAATTCAAGGGAATTCACGTACGTTTGGATGTCGGGAGAGGTTTGTTTGAGATGGGTCCACTCACATTTCCACATTTCATTGACGTTGTACCCTAGCGCCTGAAGCAGTTTCATTCTTTGTTGGTTTTTCTCATACACATCATGCATGGTACGATCACAGAGACGCAGATGGTTTTCTTCCCGTATGGGATAACATTGGGGACACCCATGCCAAAAGCATCCATGGAATTCGTAGACAGTGTTGGTGTCTTGACAGTAGCCATCCACGAAGAAACCAACGATGGGGACGCGATACTCGCCGGCATTGCCCGCGTGTTGAACGTAATGGTGCAGACCGGGATGCGGAGGGTCTGGGTCGGCGCGAGCCATCAGATCGTGATCTTCCAGGGCTTGCTGGCGCTGTTGGTGATCGCACCAGGTTAACCATTCGAGGGCCACCCGCGATTGGTTGACGCAATTGCGCCATCCGTTCACGGGTTCACTGGCAATACTGTCGGGGATCATACGGTTCATGCGCAGATCACGGTTACAGGCCGAGGCGATGGTGATATGTTCAAACGGGTTGAATCCCGCTGTGGCTTCAAACAAACGTTTGAAAGTCAGACACCCTTCTTTCAAGAGGCGAACGTCCGATTCGCAGTAAGCCACCAATTCTTTTTGGAAATCAAACACCACCTCTTTGTCTCGTTGCTCTTGGTGCCATGTTTCCAAGGCTTGACGTGCTTTGGGGGACATGGTTTCGGGCATGTAGTAGTCGATGGCTGGGACGGGTCCCACGTACGTTTGGTGTTCGGGGATGTTGAATTGGTGAGGGAAGTACCCCTTTCTCAGTTCAGTCAGCCCAAACGTTTTGGGAAAGGCCGAGAGGGGCATCTGGAAGAAGCTGAGAGAATCACTGAAACGGATGCAATCGCGTTTGACTTCTAAGAGTTTGCACTCGTTACGGAGTTGTTTCACCGTTTGGTTGTCGGCGTGGTATTGGTGGATGACAAAGTAGCCATCGTACCCTTGGAAATTGTGAGCGAGGACGTTGACTTGACGGGTGTCGTTCTCCGTGAGGGTATCCAACCATTCGAGAAAATCTCGGATACAGTGTTCTCCTTGGAAACGAAAGGGTCGCTCGTCGTCTTCGGTTTCGGCCACGAGGAGATTAGCCACGTGTTGTTCTTGGGGTTGCATGGCCTCGATGTCAAAAAACACGTGGAGGGGTGGCATGTCATCCTGGTATTCGTCCACGTCTTCCTCCTCCTCCTCCATCTCATTGGCTTGCAAGGTTTGAAGACCCGCGGCAGCACCCCGTTTGGCGCGAGGACCTCCTGGACGTTGACGTTTGCGTTTCTTGTTCTGCTTTCGGAGTTCTTGAGGGGTGACAGCTCTCTGAATGAAACAATGGTGGGTTTGGGCGTCCACGTACTCTTGGCAGGAAGGACAACCCATGTACCCGCATTGATGACGTATAACACCTTTGAACCCCACTTCCAGTTTGAGACAGGTGGGACATCGACGTCGACGAAAGCAAATGGTGTACTGAGGGCAGGGCGCGGGTTTTCCGGTGTGGTCTTTGGTGCAATGGGTCTCGTAACAAGTATCTCCAAAACATTCACGATGACAGTTCTGGCAACGTCGGGTGGCTTTGAGACCCCGTGGGTAAGCGTGAAGGAAATCGGGGCACTCTTTTTGGCAACAGGCACGGCATTGGACTTTTTTGTTGTTGTTGGGACATCGATGACGTCCCGCATGGTCATAGGGTTTCCAACAGTGGGCACACACGTTACTGGATCCGAAAAACCCTGGCAAACAGGTGATGACATCGTAATGGCCTTTCTCGTGGAGCAGGATCAATTGTTTGGGTTGGGTGGGTCCAAACGTGGTGATGTGGAAGGAACGGTCTGCATCCACCAACAGGATCTGGTAGTCGTAGAGGGAGGGAGCGGTACTGAACTTCGTCAACTCTTCGTAGCCGCAAGGACGGAATGGAACATCGGCTTCGTGATGGAGTAGCAAAGCGAGTTCTTTTTGGAGTTTGCCTCCTTTTTGAAGGGTCTCCCATTTAGGGTGTTGGTCTACCTTGGCTTTGGCAATGACCAGAGCCCTGGCACAACATAGGACATCGTCATTTTGGATGCGGATGACGGATTTTTTCTGACCCGTTATGGTTCGGAGCGTTTGATGACCCGGTTTGGTATGGCGTTTTCGTCCACTTCCCCGACGTGCATGATGGACTTGGGTGATGGACAATTGAAACGAATCGTCCATTTCAAATTGTTCGTTGCTGTTGAGGGCTTGAGCCAATCGTTGGAACAGGGCATCCAACCGAGCGCCACCTTCTCGCAAATCCCCCGCGCGTAATCCCCACCCTTGAAAATTACTGGTGGGACGATTGGAACTGAGGGTGAAATAGAGACGGTCTTGATCGTGCAGGTTGGGCGTGGTGGTTAACACGCGGTCCACAGCCCGTCGTAATCCCTCTTGGAGAGCTTGGACCACGTGGGGACTGTTGACAAAGTTCCCCGTTTGACGTAAGCGGGTATTGAAATGACGTTCGCGCACCCCCATACGACGACTCTGTCGATCCGCAAATGGTTCAAGATCAAAGTCAAAAGTTCCCACGGGGTTTGTGGATCCAGACCTCCTCCACTTTGTTGAAGGATTCGGGTTTGAAAAGCTCGTTGTCGTTCGAATTGATCCATGGCGATATGACAGAGTTCATCGTCACTCTCTCCCATGACTTCATGGCATAGCAAAGGGTCTTCTTGTTCATCGTCGTCTTGTTCAGAGTCGGACCTCTCCAAACCTAGCAAAGCCAAGGTGTCCTCGAGGGAAAGGCCACTAGGACCTGCTTCTGGATCGTCTGGTTCTTGGTGAGAGGACATGGTCCAAAAAGCAGATGAAAACAACGTGAGGTAGGTACCCGTTTTTATAGAGAAAAAAGGTCACGTGGGAGGGGTGCACGGACCAATGACAAGAAGGTCACGTGAACCCCAGGATGCCTTGGGAGGGTGGGGGACCCCCCTCCCCCCTCCCTGATCTCCCACCATGCTTGGCGGGGAAAGAAGACGAGAGACTATAAAAAGATCGAACGACGGAGGTGTTTCATCCGATCATGAATCCAGACCAAGAAAAGTTATTAGTTGAATTTGAAGCCTTTGACTTAGATCTGGAAGTCGAGGAGATTTTAGACAAGGTGAAGAACGACTGTGTGAAAGACGAGAGTGTGGATACGTTTGCTGAACGGTTGCAACAAAGAGATCGAGAGAAACGTGCGGCCCAGGTCGAACGAGAGGCACGGGTCCAACAACAGTGGTCGCCTGGCCATTATCCCCAACTGACCTGTGATTGGTTCGTGGAAGGCCTCGATTATTGCTGTGACTATTGGCGCTACCAAAAAAGAACCAAGAGGTCCACTCCACCAGCACCACGACGCAGACAATGGCAGAAGAAGAAGAAGACGAAGCATTAATCCAAGAAGAACTGGCCAAGATTCAGGCATGCCTGGTCCAACGACGGGCGCGGAACACGGAAAAAAAGCCAGGTACCGAGCCAAGCACCCGGAGAAAATAACCGCCATCAAAAAACGACACCGGGAAAAGAATCGAGCCAAAATTGCCGAGGCCTGACAACGCTACAATGCAACCCATCGCGAACAAATCCTGGAGAGATCAAGACAAAGGAACCAAACCGAACAAAGGAGGGCGGCTTGTCGACGATATCGCGCCAAGCATCGAGAGGAAATCTTGGAGAGACAAAGACAATCGTACCATCGAAGAAAGGAGAAACGACAAACTCAAAAGAAACTCCAAGCCTTGGGGTCCAAGACACTCCAGGTTGTTCTGACCGATTGTATGACATCGCCGTCGGTGGACTTGCGCACCCCCGTGACCACCTACTTGAACGTGTTTTGTCAATCCCTCGAGACCGAAGAAGACCCCTTGGGGTCCAAGACATTGCCCCCACCGTCTGTGGACCTGTCCATCTCGGTGAAAACGTACTTTGAGTCGTTTTGTCAACTCCTTGAAACCGAATTAGACTCTTTGACTCTGACCAATCTGGATTCGGGTGAAATCCGTGCCATGGATCAACATGTATGGGACAAGGATGTCGACCAATGGCTTGACGATCTGATGGAAGTGATGGAGGAAGACACCATGGATGTTCACGACTTGTTGGAAGACATGCCTCCCCACGATTGGGACCGTGTGATGGAGGAGGTGATTGACCAGTTTGATCTGGGTCTTTTGTCATGAAAAAAAAAAAGACAGCAGCAGCGGACATTTTTCTTTCTTTTTTTAATTTTTTCTCAAAAAAAACAACAAGCTCTGTAAGAGAACGGTTTGCCATTAAGAAAATTTGAAACGTTTCTTGGCTTGCATGATTCTTTTGACGATCCGTTCCGTCGTGGTTTTCTTGCCGGGTAACCGATCAATGGCTTTAATCATCTTGGTATCGGCTTTCCACTTGTCTTGGAGATTCCGAGCATGACTGTAATCAATGTCGTGTTGTTTGGCAATCTTGTCCAATCGATTGATGCCGGGATCTCCCCGTTTCAGACGTTTGGCCAAATGAGTGCCGGGTCCCATGTACTGATAGCCAGGCCAATGAAATTTGATGCCGGTTTTGGCCAACCATTTTTGAAGGTCCACACCCTCTCCTTGTTGAGTTCGTTTCCTTTTGATGCCCCTTCTCCTCTTGGGGGGTTGTCTTGGCACGGGTTTTCATCTAGTCACTGTCGTAATCCAACCGACGTCTCAACTTTTTGCCTCGGGCCCAATCTTCCCACCCGGGCAAGGGTTTTAATTGTTCCACTTCTCGAGCAGGCCCTTTACCTTTGCCTTTACCCCAAGGACTGGAGGCTAACTTTTTTCCCAGGGTCTTGCGCCGTTCTCGAATGGCTTCTAAACGCGTACGGATATTCGTGTCTTCTCGACTGGTGGAAGGACTCCCTTTCTTGATGGGAATTTTACTCGTGGTGGCCGCTTTGCCCTTCTTCACGGAAGGCGTGATGTGGGGTTTGGGGGTCGAAGGACTGCCTTTTATCATCCGCTTCAACCATTGTTCCACGGGTCCCGTCACCAAATCCCCTTCTTCTTCTTCTTCCTCTCCTGGGGGTCCACCCGGGGCACTGACACCGACACCTCCAGGAAATTGACGGATGCGTTTGGTTAACTTGGTTAATTCTTGACTCAACGGTTTGGTTTGGGCATTGACGAGGGCCGGAGGGAGTTGGGGGTCGGCTAACAAGACATGTTTTTTCGCGGCTAACGTGGCCGCTTTGTTCAACAAGGCATTTTCCGTTAATTCCCCTTTGTAATATTGAATGAGTTGATCCAAGTCCTTTTGTGGAATCATGTACACCTCTTCCATCCTGGTGGGTTGCTACACTCGGGGCAAAGTTCTCCGTCTTCGAGGTGACGACAGCTCTCACAAAGATAGGACTTCAAGATGTGGACATACTCCCGATACAACAGGTGATATTTATGCTTCCAATAATGACAGTCGTCTTTCCATGCGTCTCGTTCTCGATTGGCCTCTTGTAAAAGACTCACCCACGTGGGAAGAGTTAGCGGGGTGGACGAGCACATTGACATAACACATTGTGGAGACCTTGAAACAACCCTCGGCCTTGTTGCTTGATCAACCACTGACGACGTTTTTTCACCGAATGTTGACGACGACCCAGGTCGTGTAGCACCTTTTTATGGGGCCGAAGCTGCGCCATGATGGGGGGTGTGACGGGAATGTTGTTTTTTAACAGGTTCAACACCAGTTCACTCACGGCATTGACTTGATCTGCATTGGCGTGTTGTAAAAGGTCTTGACGTTTCAATCGATTGGCTTCTTTTAACACCGACCGTAAAAACGGCAATTGACGTCGAAGACGTTTCATACTGCCCACGGTCTTCGTCTGAAATTAGACACAGCACCTCCCACACCTAGGGCTCCCATTCTTTTATAGTCCTTACTCTTGCCCAGTTTGATTCCCACTTTCGCAGCGCCTTTCAGTAAAGAAAGAATACTTCCACCCACATGCACGTGACCACGACGTTTTCTTCTTTTTCTTCTTTTTCTAGGTCTTCTCTTCATTTTTTTCACCGGCGACCACGACGACGATGACGTTGTTTGGCTTTTTGGATCGTGCTTTTTATACGTTTGTCCGTTTCTAGAGCCACGGCTTTACCCAACCCCGCCAAGGCAGGGACCATCAGGTTCAAAAAACCCCCTTTTTGACGACCACGTCGGGCTCGTCGTCGTGTCCTTCGTACTCTCATCGGTTCGTCAACAAACGCTGAAGGGCTTTGTTTTGCTTGATGAGGTCACGCGTCTCTTTATAGCCTTGATGGGTATTGCGTTTCAAATCTTGCCACCAACCACTTCCTTTTTGGGGTCGTCTTCGTCGGTAATGCTGTACATTGTCGGTAATGCTTTTCAAGGCTTGAGCGCCTAATTTTCCTAAAGCTGTTCCAAAACCGGGAGCTGGACCTGATAGAACCATACTCATTCCATGCGCTATTTTATCCACCAAACGGGGTTTGCGCCGAATTAAAGCACCCCCTCCTTGACGTCTTTTTCTTTTCGTGGTTCGTCTTTTTCTTCTTCTTCTGACGGCCATGGTTCTGCATACAGGAGCGTGGGGCTGGGAGGGTTCTGCTTTTCATCCTTTTCCGTCCAATACCCTTTCGATATCAAAGGACGATGACACCCGTCCACGTAGCATTGCGCCTCCACGGGTTGGTACACAAATTGACGGTGGTAGTCTTGCACGCAACGTTTGGGTAACGGAGGTGTGAAATCAGTGATGGTATCATCCAACGTTTGCATCTTGATCAAAAACCCTTCCAGTCCCTCGAAGGGAAGACCACGCACATACGTTTTCAATTCGATTCAGGCTTTGGCATAGGTGGTAAACGCAAACCGACTCATGTCCACTTTAAACCGGTATTTTTTAAAATTGTTCCATCCTTTGACTACCGTGCCCACCGCGGCCAAACACGCTACCAACGTGCTGTTTTTCAAAATGGGTCCTGCAAACATGCCCGCCGCCATCAGGAGTAAAGCCAGGCCATTGAACAAGGCGTTGTAAAACTTGAAATGATTCAACATTTTTCGATAACACCACCACTGTTTGTGGTAAAAGGCACACAAAGAATCCATGCGTTGTAACAGTTCCGGTTTGAATTTGACACCATGGCTTCTGGACACCGGTCCATTCAATAAAGACACGACGGTTTTTTCTTTTGGGGGGGACATCATCTCCTCACGAGGAATGGCGGGACGAAGTGCTTTGCACGCTGGGACGTCCTCCCTTTTTATAGCTAGTCACGATGCTATTGGTCATGGTGACATTTGCAATTTCTCGTCCTTGAGCCAATTGTTCTTGATCTTGTAACAACATGCGTAATCGGCGTTGTAAATCCGCTTGGTTCAACGTTCTAGGAGGTGTCGCTTGTTGTGAGGGACTGGGGGGAGTCCAAGGCAACGAAGGAGAGGGTTGAGGGCGTCGTGGTCGTCGTCCTCGTCCTCGTCCTGGGCGACCACGGGGGGTACTACGTCGACTGCCACCACTTCCATCACCACCACCAGCTCCGGCAGCGGCCAACAATCGCAAGCTTCCCCAACTTGGAGGGGGTCGAACCGAACCCGACGATACCCGAGGACTCCCACGATGGGGGTGTTCGAGCCCCGTCGGTCGAAGGGGTTCTAGAAGCTTGACTCCCCACGCCAGTGGGGGACATGGTCCCAAAAGCAGAGGGGGATGGGAGAGCTTCCAAATACCCGGTGAGATCATCGACACCCATCTGCTCCATCGCTTGGTCGATCAAGGACTGGTTCCCCGTGTCCAAAATCTCTTGCACGGTCCCCGGCGAGACTTGATTGGTGGTGGTCGTGCCTACCCCTGCAGGTGACACGGTGGCGTAAGCTTGCAGAAGACGTGGGGATCCATCATCATCTGCCATGCTCGCTCTTCGTTCACGTGTCGTTGTAAGGGTTCAAATTATATACGCCTTTGATAGGTGCGCGTCCATCCTTCGTCTTTTAACACACGGCTCAACAACCGTTGTTGATCGGAGGAGGCCGGGTGTAAATCCAACACCAAATACCCATAAGGACGAGTGGTGGCTTGATGAAAGGTCTCCAAACTGTCTTTCCAGGTGGTAGGAAACGATTGAAGCAACACGTTGCGCACACCCAATTGATCCCGCGGGTTCTTGAAAGCCACAATGTAATGCGCATTGCGGGAAATGCTTTTGGCATATTTGCCCACGGGAAACATGTCTTGGCACAAGTAAAGGACCGTCACGTTTTGATGATGGGAATTTTTGGTAAATAAATCCAACAAGCGTTTATCGTGGCTCCCTTCGTCCATCAAATCATCCAACACGAGGACCCCTTGCCCTTGAGGAAACCATTGCACCAAAGCTTGATGATCGGGAATGCCTTCGTGAAACACAACCCCTTGCTCTTGCATGGGTTGAAATCGGTCTTGCCACGCGCCATAACAATAATGCACTTGGGTCGGAGGGGTTTCAAACAAGTCCTTGTTCTCTAACAAGAGTTTTTCCGTAAACACGGTTTTGCCACATCCCGAAGGACCCACCACCAAAATACTGGAAGGAATGTGAAAGCGAAACGGTTTGCCCGTTTGCATGACGTGAACAACAAAATGACACACACCTTGGTACGTTTCCACCTTTTTATTAACAACAACGTTGATGATACGGGCTACAACACACTTTGTGCTTCCTCTTCTCTTGGCCTACAATCAACTGTTTAATGCGTTGACCCACTTTATGGTCATTGCTTACATAATCGTAATCGGAAAAGTGATTTAAAAAGTCTTGCAAGGTGCATCCACGGGCTTTGGCTTTCAAGTACAACAACGCGTAATCGCCACAACTCTTGCTATGGATGGCTTGCAGGGACTTGCCGTTGGTCACCACATACTTCCAATGGGTCACGATTCACTCTCTCAACGGGGTCGCTTGCTCGTACCTTTCCAACGGTAACGCATAACTGTCCAACACTTCTCACACGTTCTGATCGGTCCACAGGGCTAACCAATGTTGACCGGGTTGATCGTGAGGGTCTGTGTTCACAATGTAGCCTTGAGGTGTTTTCTTGAAGGGGGTCTTGGGTAAACGATCACAGGCCACGGTTCCGTAAAAAACAGGTTTCAATTGAGGATCGTCTCGCGCTAAATAATCCAACTGCACATTATTCAATGCCACTTGTTCCATCTTTTTTAATGCTGGTAAATGTCGTACAACACCGCTCCGTTCGAGTCAATCTTTAGTACGTTCTCAAATTCACCATACACGAGCACGGTTATATTGGTATTGGGAGCCGCTCCAAATTCCAAGCTGAGTTGTAAGTCACCTGTTTGCTTGGGGTTGAGTCTTTGACTGTCAGCACATCCATTGGCCACATTGTCAAACATGAACAAGGTACAATTTTTACCCTGCCCCAATCTCCCAGTTCCACCATATTGCCTTTCTTTTTGCACCAAGCCCCACTGGCTTGCAGAAAACGGAAGTACCCCAGATTATCTCGGGTGCCATTGTTGGGTACCAACCGGAGGGTTTCATAAGGGTATTCTTCTCCTCTCACAATCTGTCGAATGGAACTCAGACCAAATTTCTGGAAGCAGAAAGGATCTCGAGTCACATCTCCATTGAAGGCTCGAATGTCCACCAGGGCCACAATCAATCGATCGGGCACTCTGTTTTGAAACAGGTTGGGGATGTCAAAGCGGGTCAGGCTGCCTTGCATGCTGAAGGTGCGGATTTCACTGCGGACGGTCGGGTACGTGGCCATTTGTTTGTCATTGTGTCTTTGGACAGACAAACTCTTGTACACGGTTTCATTCAAACGGAGTTGACACAAATGAAAACGCAGTTTCACATCGCCTTCCATCAATCGTCCAGCCACAGCCATTCCATTGAGAAACAGGTTAGGGTTGTTGAAATGAAATTTCATCTTGATTTCTACCCCGGGGACCAACACATTGCCCGTGTGAAACACTTCCAAGTGAGGGGTAAACACCAAACTGTGGGTGACTCCTCCAGCATACTTGGCAACTTCTGCTACAGACGTGGCCAAGGCCGCTTTGTGATTGGCAGTCAGATCACGCCAATTTTGATGCGGTGTGCCACTGTTGGTATTGTTCGCTGTCCATTGGGGTGGGAAATCCACTTGATTGAACCAACCTTGAGGTCCCAACACCGTCTTGCCATCCTCTCGGTCAAAATTCAACAAGTCTTCCAGGTAAGCCTTGTAATGATAGGTGTCTGATTGAGGACTGATCAAGGTCCCATTCAACTGTAAGTCAATTTGTTTGATGATGGAATGCACCAAATTGTTGACGGGCCACAACTTTTCATTGGCCACCAGGTTACCGTTGTCACTCTTTTTCAAACTCAGTTCCATGGTAAAGTAACTGCGTCCCAAATCCACATAATCGTCCAACGCTGGAATAATGAATTCCATGGGATTGATGCCCGTGGTGGTGGGTTGGATGGTGACCATACGATAGGCATTGATGCTAATGTCGGTCGGAGGCACCTTGAAAACTCGCAAAGCCGGGTTGATGGCTCCTTCGGAACGTGCGTGAGCTGGGGCGGCTTCTGCCATTTTAGCGTCGTCTTAGTCGAGTGGTCGAACGACCCCGTCGTGAGGGATTTTCATACCGTCGTCGTCGTTGCGCTAAGCGTCGCGCCAAATCCATCCCCGGAATTCTCATCACACTTTGACTCAACCATCCTCCACGTTGTCGTCGTCGTCGTTGTGGGGGTCGTCGCATGAGTTTCCAAAAAGGAAACATGCCCCCACGTTGAGGTAAACCACGATCACTACGAATACGTCGAGGACGCGAATGCACTGGATCCATTTTTTCAGACACCAAAAATATCCCGAGCTCGTTTGACTTGCTTGGGAAACAAGGCACTGGCCACGCGCACGGCTTTTTTCACGTTCTTATTGCCCAAGGCTTTCTTGGCTCGTTTGGTGATTTCCCGTTGGATGACTTGTTCGGCTTTTCGTTTGACGCCACGTGTTAACCCCGTTTTCAATCCACTTAAGGTATTACTAGAGAGTTTCAAAGGATTACGGGTCCTTTTAAGGCCTTGGAAACCACCACGCATGATATCCACCAACAGACCTTTCCCATCTTGATCATACCATTCATCCGTACGAAATCGCGTCAAACTACCCCCTCGCATGTTGACTTCTTCACGCGTCACCAGGGATCCCTATGTTTTCTTTTTTTTCACTGTACTCGTCTCTTTTTATACTCACATGAGGTTGCACGTAAAGGATTCCCCCGCATACTGTTTTCGTTTCCCACTTTTGATCTCGGCCATGCGTTTCAAATTTTTTTTGGCATTCTTTTTGGCTAACGTTTCCAACCCTTTGGTGATTTTCCAACCGACTTTAGGAATCCCGGCAATCACTGCGTTGATCCCTTCCCCCACTTGTTAACGTTGCCGCTGTCGGGTGGTACAGGTGGCTCGTCGTCGTCGTGTTCTTCTTCTTTTCTGAGGCATGATGATTGGGAGCCCTGGTACTGGTTTTTTCTTTTTATGTCTTTTTGAAGTGCAACGTGACAATGGTGTCCCCTTCGCCAAACTTGACCAAGTCTCCCCCGGTTCCAAACGTTTCGGCGACTTGAATTTCAATGATTTCCACGACCTCATTGCGAAGAGACATGTATTGAATGTGCAACGGTTCAAAGTACATGGTGCCTCGTCCTTCCCGCTTGTACTGGATGTCTCGCAACAAATCGGTCACGCGATTCCCCACAATACTACTACTGCCTGCTACGTCGGAGTACACGTGCAAAGATCGTGTGGGTTCTCTCACCACAGAACGAAACGCCACATTCAAGTTGGTGAAACGCCAGCTACAACTCATACTCAATTGTAAATAATCCGGCAAAAATGAACGAACCGTCCAAAAGACCGGGTTGCTCTGTTCGTCGTTCAAATCATTCCAATCGCTGTTCTTTGTCATGTCGGTTATTTGATCTCCCACGAAGTCTTGCTGTAAGTTAGGATCCAAAATCAACCCACTGTCAATTTTACGTAACCATCCCATCTTGAGCGCTAACTTGGTGTAGATGACGATAGAAGGTGTGTCGTTGCCACAATGACACACAGTCGTGTTGTCGATGATCAGAGCGTCCCCTTCCCACTTGAACTTGACGTAGGTGTGTTTCCCCTGATCATTGGTAAAACGTCCTCCTTGAATCGCCGCTTCCTTGCGTCGTTGCTCCAAGTGGGCAATGGTGGCTTTCATGAAACTCACGCCATCCACCACCTAATCCAAATCTTGAATGTCATTGATTTTTTTTAAAATAATAATATACAATACAGTGACATTATTTACAGTAGAATTACTTAATACATTACATACGTCGCTAAAATAAGAATACATACATAAAAATTAAAGAAAGACAAAAAGGGAGT
>Ga0126336_10001244_pt1 | contig 12850 bp, 2 predicted proteins | sample SidCmetagenome_FD_92530 | JGI IMG/M metagenome (GOLD analysis project Ga0126336, IMG submission 92530) | Coral microbial communities from El Islote,Puerto Morelos, Mexico - Siderastrea C C metagenome | ecosystem: Host-associated > Invertebrates > Cnidaria > Coral | place: El Islote,Puerto... | reverse complement strand
TAACCATATCCATCCTAGCGTTCCGCAGCAAAACACACTCAATTATTGTCTCAGAGAACTGGTAGAGTAATTTTAAACGAAATTCAACCAGTATTTTTGGATTTCCGCTGATTAGAATATGTCTTTCTGCTTTTCAAAGTTATCTAGATATTGGTGACAGTGTCCCTTTAAGACGTGAAAAATGCGTTTTAGATCCTTATGAGCTCTTAAAAGTTGGAGCGCATTAGTAAGTAAAGTAAACGCAAGAATTCAAGGTGATATTTGTTGCCAATGACAGTTTTATACAAGCCATGACCTTTTTGCATATCATTGTGACAGAATGGCACGTAAAACACAAACTTTTATGTCGTCTAGACAAGATTAGGGTTAGTGTCTTGTAAAGGTCGTATTTTTCAGAATAAGAGATACATACCATCTCGTTTGCACACAAGACAAGATCAACGGGTCAGTACTTAACAGTGGTTCGGATGGATGAATTCAGTTAGATATGCAATTGCCGTTAAAGTGAAAGTTTCCCTTTGGGAAATCACATGTACCTCTTTCTAATATTCCTGATCAGTCACGCCAACAACAAAAAAACCTGCGTATGTATTTTCTAATTATTACAATGGAGAGTTCGGTCCTCCGATTTAACCTTTATATTAAATTTCAACCCCCAAAAAATACGGACTAAGGTGTGTCCAAGAAATAAATAACAAGGGATAAAGAATTAAGCTTTTATTTTAAATTTACAGTTCAAAAGATTTATGGTGTGTATGTTCCTGCGCCGAAATGTGTTTCGAGGAACAATATTGTTTCTGGGATGGGCTGATCTTTTAAAGGTCTAAGCTGTTCAATTGCGCGCGAATGTTCCCCAAGTTAAATAAGCTAAAGGATTAACTTGGTAGCATTCAATCGGATCAGTCTGTTGGTCAGTGCAACTCAGATGAGAATGAAAAATCTGAAATTGTAAACCGCTGCCATTTGGCTGGCATTAATGTACACTTGAATACCTTTCAAAGTGGGATAAGCTGCAAGCGAAGAATCATTTAGTTACACTTCATGTTTGAGTCACGAAGGCTTCTTTAAAAATAGATTGGCAGAGATTCATCTCCGCATTCCGCGAAATAAGTTTTCAAGAAACATTGCCCTGATGTTTCATAGGTACTGAATTAGTAAATTAGAGAGAGAATTCAACTTAACCTAGTCAGGAATTTTTTTCAATCGTATTCTATTTAATACAGTACGTTCAACTTAAGCCGGAAATGGAATTAAGGCTATCGAGGACCCGCTCAGAATTCATCTACCGCTACGTTTGAAAATAAAGCAAAATCCTTTTATTTTGGATTATCTTTTACTTAACTTAATTTTTTTTTTAATTTTCTCTTCTTTACAATGGGTTACTTAATGGATCGAAGCCTTCCCTAAGCCGTGGCTTAAGTATAAGAAGCTCTAAAGCTGAAATCCAATGTGCGCCATTTTTTCTCTGAAAATATTTATTTAGTGTCGTGTTTAGCTGATGTTATGTTTGTTCAGTTGCGAATTATCCCGAGCAGGTCGATTTAAATACGTTAGTAGCGAGGTCTACCATTTACTTAATTTGTGCGTTCTTCGCAGTCAAGACGCACCAACCAACCACGGATTAATAGACTGTCGTCCAGTAATAACTGACCGAATCGAAGGTAAATCACTTTTATTTTCGTTTTATGTTTCCGTTTGCCCGCGTCATCCAGCCAATACTTATTTGATTTGCGTGTCTTTGACTGTTTACGATGTGTTTGCTTTGGGTTGGACCCTAGGCAAATATCGTTTACTTGTTTGTCCACACTGTTTATCAGAAAAACTTTTTTTAGGCTTCACTGCTGCCAAATGTCTCCCTCGTGGAAACGCTTTCGTGAAAACATCCCTATAAAAAGACAGTCTACGCCAAGATAATTTCTGCAATATTAACACGGTTAAGTCATTGCTAAGAAAATGACCAATATTCACGGGAGCCATTATAACGACCTTGGCCGTGTTTTCTGTCGCTGCTTGTGCTATATTACTCAGTTTGCGGTCTCCATGATAAATATTTCATTTAAGTGTCCTTTGTAAAATTCATGGCACATGTCATTTGTGTCAGGTGCTTCTGAAAGCATGAGAGACAAAAACTAAATCTGTCTGCTTCGATCTTGACATTTCCTCAGCGTGTCTCGGAAACGAGTTCTCGAGGTAAAAGTGAAGCACAACCCCACATAGACATTTTGGCGCGTATCCTGTTGTTGTCAGTACGTCATGCATGAAAGTAGGACTTTGATCGACACACCGGGCCACTTCACTCTGCGATTGTGGCTATTCTAGGAAGCAAAAATTGACAGGTTTTTGACTGATGCAAATGGCTCTAGAAAACCACTTATGATTATAAAATAAAATCTGAAGTTGCTCTTCAAAGCTCCACACGGACTTCAGACTGAATCCTTTAAAAAATAATAAAATTGGCGAAGTTCCAGTGTATTTTACTTAGCGCAATTGTCTCGCTATTTGTGCAAACAACACGCACATCAAGTAAAATAAAATGGTCTTGGCGTCAAAACATGGACAGCATTTTTATCTGATTGTAAGGAACGATTTTATTTTGTTTGGTACAGAAACAGTGCTTAGAGTTGTTCCTGAATTCATGAAGACTTGTCAGTACCTGCCGATAAATATATTCAATGTTTAACGCGAAGGCTCTTTGCAAATAAGTTTATAGGTTTTTTGACTAACTCGAGCTATAATTAACATTTTCGTCAAAACAAAAGGCAATCGTAAACACCGTTGCTTAAGAGCTAATTGAAAAAGACTTTTGTCGAATTGCACTGAAAAAAGTGAAAATCAAAATTGCGAAAAATAGGTAACTTTCAAACTTCAAAAGTGCTATTTTCTCTCCGATAAAGAATTGCGCACAGTAAATTGAATAAATTTGATCACCAGGCGGAATAAATCAACCCAACTTAGAAACGAAGACAAGGAATATCTCGAACGCGGATTTGGAACGAAGATCCTTAGTTTTGTTTCCTTGCCCTTGGGTAAACCGTGTTGATATGTCTTCGATCATAACAAGATTTGCTTTTGTTTCATTGGACAAGTTTCTAAACTTCTCCTCCCACCTCATCAAAAAACAATACAACTGTCACTGGAAATGCACTTTGCCTTGACGCAGAGTTGTCAAAAACGGACAAGGGATATTTTGATGTAAATCAGTCCCGCGAGTGATAACTTGACCACGTGCACTCTTATCTAATGGAAGATATAAGCCCTGAAAGATACACGTCTGATCACTAGCGTGCGGTATGTTTCCGGTAACAGATCAAGCAAGTACCGTTCTTAGCTTTGACCATTAAGACATTCAACGCGCATTAACCGTCGACAATCGAGTGCGTTCCAGTTGGCAGCGCTTGTACGACATGCATTTTGGGACTAGTTCATCGAATGCTTCACCTGTGTAAAAGCAACAAGAGCGAATCTGCTGCGCGTTCGAACGAACAGCCAGTGTAAACACAGCGTACAATCATTTACGGATTAGGCGATTACTGCGAAGTCTTGCTGTGTTTGGTCAGGTAGGCTGGCGTTAAATTTTGTAATGTATCAACTCGGTTTGGATGAAAAAAACTATGGGTAACAATTGTGTCATCGAGCATTTTAATTTTGCTCAAACGGACGGAGCAAAATTGCGACACGTATCAGCAGCCAAAGCATTCTGTTTATCTTCAAGGACCTTTGCGTGCTTACGCGAAGCTGTTTAAATTCGACTGACGCTAAGCCGTGAAATTATTTACTATTTTTCATATTTCAGTTAGCATTGTTAGGCAATGTCTAGAAAGCTCGACCACGGGAAGGTCAGTAGAAACGGATTTAATACAAGCCCTTATGTCACCGCTGGTTTAATTTTGTTGCTAACTTGAGTCGTTCGAACTTCCAATCTCCGTGACCTTCGACGGCGCAAGTAGGGAATCCGATATTATTTATAGTTTTGCTAGCGCGATGATTTGGTGTGTTTTGGAACAGAGTGAATATAAAAAGGATGTACAACTCCGCCTTGTTTATCTCGATTCTCCGGTGGTAGTGTGCATAAATTTCTTCCTGCGAAATTTTCGTAATCCATTCAAACATTTTAATTATTGCAACGATTTTAAGTGGAGGCAAAGACGCATATTAAGCTAGAAATCTTCTAAGCCGTTGATAGGAGATACCGAGCAAAAAATGAGGTTTGGTTTGTGTTCATAAACTGTTATTAGAGGGAGGGGAAATTTTATTTGACGATTTTCGCGGATGTTTTTGAAAGGCTTCCATTTGTTGAGACAAAACTGTAATGGCTGTGTTGACGTCCAACGTCATAGATAGCAACCAACCATGAAAGGCTTCGATTGACATCTTCAATACATCACAGCACGTGTCTTATTAGAAAACCAAACATGGGGGCGTATTCGAGGAGGGAAATGTATTGTCACGACGTAATTACTGTAAAAACAGAATATTCAATTAGGAAATTTGTCAGCGCCAAACGATGGCCAAAACGGATTGTATGATTTGCATTTCGTCTGGATTGTTCTCGCTGCCCTGGCGACAAATATCGCGTATTGGACTTGAAGAATATCGGTACTTGCTTATCACAAGTCTGTTTACAGCAAAAGCAATTTTCACCTTGCATTGCCAGATGTGTGAAAAAAGTCTTGTTCGAAAGAGCGAAATTTGCATACGGAATGGCAAGCGATATCGTAATGTATGGAAATGATAAGGCGGGAGGGAGCGTGGGTCACGTTTAGGTGATATCAACAGCATCGAAAACAACGTTTTTTTTAGGCTAACACAACTCGGTAATCTCTTGGACAAACGCAGACGAAAGAGGTTAAATCCGTTAAGTAAACACTATAAGCCGGCGGGAGGTAAATCGCAGTAAAAAGCAATTGAAAGATTGCTATGCGGCCTCCCGCGCGCCCAGAACAATGACAACAATACTATTACAATTATTCGAAAATGACTTAACATTGCGATTCCTCGTTTCTTTCGGTTTATTTTCCGTGCGTCTACGTTTCGCCAACATCTGTTGAGCTGTAGAGCTTCTGTATGGTGCAAATTAGCAATCTGTTATTGGCGCAGTAGTCTGTGATTGTTTGGCTTTCAAAGGGCACAACAGGCCCGAATGCTAATTGAATATTACAGCACAATGTAACAATATAATTGTGGACAATTAATTATATGTCTTAAATGGTTTAAGCAAACGTTGACTCCGTCAGTGAGCGGGCACATATCGCGGAAAGATATAAGCTGTTTCCCTCGTGCTCTCAACTCATTCCATTCCTGTCGATTTCAGGACAACAGACATTCCATGAAGAGGAAAGAGCGATGGAAAGATGCTCGTTACTGTTATGCAGTTTGTTGATTGCCTCCGGCGTCCTTTCATCACAAGTTGACGGTAAGAATATCAGCTTTCAACAATTCAGCAAACGCCAGCCAAGCAGGCGAATTTTACTCGCTTGTAACTCAACGTCGGGTAGAGTAAGGTAAATTTTAACGACTCGGCCTTAGCTAATGTAGTGTAAGTTGGGTTCAGCGGATGCCGAATAACATAGCATTGCTGGTCTAATTGTAGTGGGTCGCGTCTCAATCGTCATTCTAGTTGACAAAAGAGCGTTTAAACTGCAGTTAATGTAAATTATCCTTTATTTTACCACGAGATAAACAACTAACGGAAACTGTCTGATCATTACGGCACGGATGCGAGAGCAAAATTTGGAGACAACTGGATTCTGGTGTTGTATATAAATGAACATTTTTTATATTATTTATTTCAGGTGCCAGAGAATTTGGAAAGAGGCCGTTTAATGACCTCGCAGTGGAATTATCTCCTGTCTCATCGGAAGTCCTTGGAGGCAATGTCACTTTGTACTTCCATTTTCCCAGAAATTTTACTGGATTCTCATCAGAGAGAACGCTTAGTGTCCTAGTGTATGATAACAGTACTGGCAAAAGACTTCATACAGAGAATTTGTTGTTGGATCGCGCAGAAATTTCCGTGGTTTTGCCCTGCGAAATATTCGACCACCCAGGATTGTACAGATTCAAGTATCGCGTTTCAAACAGCGAATTTGCAGCGTTTATCTCTCAGACATTGACGCTGAAATGGGGTAAGATCCTCATCAAGACGCCGACGAACCACACTGCTCTAACTCGATTTGGCTCCATCTGGATTCGGCACAATCGCAAGTGTTTACCAAAGAAATACCGCGACGAAGTTAATCTCTACTACTTCAAAGGCCACAAGAAGATTTTGGTAACCCGAAAATACGTTCGGAAAGTTTCCAGTGGTAAACAGAGAACACCTGTAGGCTCGTGGATTCGAATGGGATTCGCTTGTGATGTGTTTAGCACACAAGGCAGCTACAGCTTTGAATACAGGACTGGGTTTGCAAACTTGACACTAGCTGAGAGCGATGCTGTCCACGTGCACTGGGGTCGCCAAACATTATCTCCACATGCCAATAAAATATTTCCATGTGCCAACTCCTTTACGATTTCTTTCGATCACCCCGACTGCCAGTATGCAAGAACTAACGACGCTATATTGTTACGCGACAAATATTCCGACAAAATCATCGCGCAAAAACCAGTGGAACAAGGACACACTGTCACTTTCTTTCAATGCTCGCTGTTTAAGGATTACGTCGAAGAATACTGTTTTGATTATGTCACTTATTCAAGCTTAACCAGGGGAAGAGTTAAAGTTGCCTCGCTATGTCTTCCTACGCATCCTCCAGGTATGTCAGTTTTTTTTCAGTGTTACAGTGTCCAGGTTAGGAAATTAGAAAAATCTAGTATTTTACAAAATATTGACCAACACCACAGAAACCGAGTACTCCTTTCGTTTGAATTGTTTTAAAAAAAATTAGATCTTTAAAGGCACACGTGGAACTGTTTACCTCTGAGAGCAAAAAGGATGAAACGCGGTGACTTTATATGAAATAAAACTGTACTTATTCAATACGTCTCCCTGACCCGGGCTATCCCTCGGAATGTTGTCAAAACAGTGGTTTCTGTTGGTAGATATAGCAAGAGTTAAGGTTAATTTGGCAGCCAAAGTTTGCGTCTTTTTTATTATGCATTTGTTGCATTGAGCCAATGGTGCAAATTTTCGATTTGCGATCACCCGAGAGAAGAGGATTGAGGCGAAAGAAGATGTAATTACGAACTTATCATCGCAGACGCTGCGTTGAATACGAATTGGGAAAATGTGAGGCATCTGGGACTGCAATTTACTCTAAGATGGTAACTTTGCGATAAGAGTGTAATTTGTTACATGGTTTTAGCGGCTAACCATCGTTTACAAATCAAATTACTTAATACTCGGCAGGATACGTAGATTTTGTAAAAAGGCAAATACTTGAAAATATTTTTGTATTTTTAGTTTTCTACTAGAATCGAGCTGAAATTTTACAAGTAGTGTTAATGAATTGCAAACATGAAGTGAGAATGACTCGAAGGAAGGAAATTGCATTGAGTCGAAGATGAGCTATTAAACTTCAATTAGCACCATTGTACGACACGTCTCAAAAAACGCGTTAATTTTTTCGCTTCATAAAAGGTAAATTAGCTGATAATTGGTTCCATTCATTTCTAAAGAGGTGAATAGGTTTCTAATGACGTTGACATTTCCTTGACAAGTATTAATGATATATTTTGTGAAACGGTTTAGTTGTTTTCACAAAAGACAAATCAACCTTGGTCGGATTTTAAATCAAGTACCCATGGTAACTTTTAGCAAAACTACAACACGGTGGAAAATTGGAACGATGGCTCCCCAAATATTGACCCAACATTCAATTATGTCTCCCGCAATGGGTTAAAATAGCACCTTGTTCATCATTTTGTCAAGAAAACAACGTGTCTCCAAAGTAAACTCACTTAAGAATAAAAATACGCAAAAAACGTTCTGTTGACATGCTGTTCAGGTTGGTTTTTTTGTTTTGTCAAACAACTGTGATTAAAATTTACAGTAGGTTTAGCGTCGAAAAAAGCACAGTGTAATGTCGATAACTAGCGATAACCCGAGCCTCCAGGGGTTTACTTCAGGGGAATTCTAGACTGTCCGAGTTCCCGCAGAAATGTGTCGAAGCAAGGGCAAAGTATTTCATCTCTATCCCCTTTTCAAGTCGATATATTCACGACATTTAGTTTGTGTCAGAATTAGAGAGCTAAAGCGAAACATAAAGCTGAAATTTGTGACGATTGACTACAACCTGGTGCGTGGCAATCCCTCCAGTTTGTCATCTTGATATTTTCAGTCAACAGGAAATTCGCGGAGGCTTAAACTTGGCACGAATTTTATTGTTGCCTTTCCGGGTATTAATCAGTCGGATTCGTGAAGCCGATAATCTGGCCAAGAATGTCGAGATTAGAATCGATCTTTGCTCTACTTGAACGTGACACGAGGTACGACCAAATCCAAATACAGTTGTGACAGTTTAGACCCTTAACCGACATCTCTGTGATTATTTTTCAAGAGAGGCAGTCAGTTTATAGGTGGGATGGTTGTATTCGGTCATTGTTAGAGTTGAACACGATCTTTGCGGAATGTTTGGTAACACTTTCCTTTTCTTTAGGAAACTTAATCCGTAGATATGATACTGAAAATGTCCGTTTAAATGACGTGTGTTGTATTTTGTAGTTGTTTCGTAATTTTCCTTTGCGTAGCTGCTTCGTCATAACTATGAAAAACGCTTCCTTAAACAGGATGTAAGTTCTTATGTAAACTCGATCTTTTGAAGGCTTTTTATTGCTTTTCTTGTTTTAGTTTGTAACGATTCACGCTGGTCAGTTGTATTTTTAGAGCGTTAATCTGCTTTGTTTCTTTTTTGTTGTTCTTGATATTCAACATGAAAGTAAATTCTGATCTCATTTTGTTAAGTTAATTTGTTATATTTTGGCGTCTGGCTACTTCATCAGCAATATTGGCACAAATAACCCTGACATAAAGGGTCCAAACTGTGAAGATCAAACAGCGTTTTGAGACAAAAACTATGACCTCAAAAAGCAGTTGTTTATCTTAGAGCATTCACCAGTCTTTGTGGGATAGCAGACAGCTGAAGTGCAGCTTTGAGGAAGGCGATTTATTGATGTCAGTGCTTGTTTCCGGACGACTGCTTTTTTCCCCCCAAAATCCAGGGCATTTTCACGAATATCAACAAAACCTTATCTACACTGTGGTTGTAACCTCATGAGCGGTACTTCAAGTAGACTGTAATTAACTTCTGTTTGCCATAACAGCTCTCATTTATCACAATCCTAGCAATAAACAGGAGTTTGTCGCGTCTGTGACAGTGTTGTATTGGGCCGAAACCCTAGGTTAAGAAGGAGCATTAAACCGGTTACCGAGTGGCTTTAGTATCCCTGCTGAATTGTGTCTAGAAACTGATTTTCACGATCACGGAATTTGTTTTTAAATTAATTACTCTTAAACAAAATTTAAAAAAGGTCTTGTTCAGGTCTTCGTAGTCACGAAATAGATTTCTGGAATGTGTTTGTTATGATTGTCAACCTATATTTTAGTCCAGACAGTGCAATGAGACAAGGTTGAGTTCTCGCGCCAAAACGTATCTTATCGTGGTGACTTGATATTACGTTTTTCCTCCTTTGCAAAATAGCTGTCACTCTTTATAGGCAATTGAAAGAACTTGAGATTAAAATCTAAACATTAGCACTCTTTCTCCGAGGTACTTTATGCTCCAGGAAAATAATCCTTACACCCCTTCTGGTGTTTGTAACTTGTCTGTTGACTCTATTCTTCGCTTTCAAGCCAGCAGGTCTCAGGAATTGTTTAGGGAGAATTAATCAGATTTTTTGCTTGTTATTCTCTCTTTATGGCATCTGCACTTTGGCAAGTGATTCTGACATATCGAACGTTAGTAGTGGAGTTGATAGTGTAACGTTACGACTTGCAAACCGGACATAGTTTTGACATTGTGGGCCGAAACTGGGCGTGGCGAGCTTTTCAGTAACAGGATTAGGAGTAATTGAAACTTAAATCAAATGTTTAACTTTGGCACGACTTTTGTCAAGAGGCATGCATGAAAGACACACTTATCTTGATATTGCACAAAAAGGCAAAACGTTTGCTTATCAGTATGCCAAATAAGAATCACTTTTGAGGCGCGTCATTAGCTGAACAAAATACACGAAGTCTGAATCCTAAAAATATCGTTTAACTTCAGAAAGATTAGTGATCATGATAAAAAGAGGATATAGATAGCGAGGCAGCATTATTGGCCATATAAGGCAACATGGAAAGCACAACTATTTACTATCTTCTCAACTGATACTTTGTTCTTCTGTCTTCTGGAAGTCAGCATTTTAAATTTGTCGGAAAAAATGGTCAAAATGCTATGAGAAACATTTCGTAAAAAAAAAAGATGCGTTGGGCAAAAGATATGTTCATAGATTTTCCACACCAAAGAATTAACGCCAGTGACAAAGTGCAGTTTATATCCCTCAGAAACGTGGAGAAAGAATGAAGGTCAAAATTCAGGATTTAAATTTGAGACCAAGAAAGAGAATGTTATTAATTTCTTGATATTAAAATAACATATTAACCTCGAGTAAAGATAGAAATTAAGAAACTGTCGACTGGAGAAAGAAATATATGTGTAACAGTATACACTGAACAAAAATATAAACTCTTCGTCTGTCTGATCTGTATTTTAATATGTACATTTGTAACAAACTGAAAATATATATAAGAAGCGATAAATAGTGCAAAGCTCGACGACTTTCAGTTCCTGCTACGTCAAATCCCATCACCTGGGTCTCAGTTGATGGGCTCGTCAGAGCAAGTTTACAACTGATTTCGTGATCTTAAATGTGTTATGTCACGTCAGAGTCACGTCATGTAATGAACAAAACAATCCATTAGAGGTATTAGTCAAGCAGACACATGTTACATAATGTTAACTCCTTCAACATCACGAAACTCGTTTTCTTTTCTTTTGGGATGGAAATAACTTCCCAATCTACCCAGTAGATCAGTTGGGATTTTTCGGATCGAATCCAGATCAGAAAAATTTCGGCAGTTATTCAGTAGAAAGGCTTTCAATCCTCTTAGAAAGTTCCGGAAAAGGATTTTTACGTAAAGCTATTTTAGGGTTTATTAAGAGGTAAGGACACTTAAAAGGAGACACGCTGGCGCCAATATTTACTTTCTGTTTTTATGAATACAAAGTTTGCTTTTATACCAAACGAGAGCGAAAAAATTTTCAACCTTCCTTTGTTTTCGCTTTACATAAACAGATGTTCAGCTGACACAGGTATGGTGGACTCAATCCTGCGACAGTTGAAAGTTCCGTGAGGTGTCAAATCAACTTCCTTTTTAATGGTAGTTTCCAGCATAATATAGATGAATTGAGAACATATGATAAATTAGCACTTTGTCAAGCCACAAAAATGTCAGGCGTAAAGTGTTTTTTAATAATTGAAAAGCTTTTAGCGTGTAAAAGATTTGTATGTGATAAATATTGTTGGCGAGATCAGCACACTAAATTAAAGCTACCAAATTCGACCCAGCCTATCGGTTAATCGGTTTAGACGAGAAACCAAAGTAGCCCCGTGAAGGAAAAAAGAGTTATCTTATAATCCGTTTCAAGTCTTGTGGGCGAGCCTTTATACTCTTGGTCAATCGTTAATGGCAGTAAAACTAATCTTAAATCGGTAAATATGAATTCTTCCAAACGTTCTTTAAATTAACCGTTGGATGAGAATAAATTATAGTAATAGTAGTAGTAGTAGTAGTAGTAGTAGTAGTAGTAGTAGTAGTAGTGTGACCGAACCATCTATGCATGGAACTAAACTTGTTAACGGCCTTTTTGTAACTCTGTACTTACGTAAGGTTTCTATGTTAACTGTTTAGAGGGTTTTAGAGAGTTTTTCGGAGTGTGTTGCTGAATATTTATTTGTTTTGTCAGTGTATGTCACGGGTCATTATATGTCACGGACAAAATAACAAGGAAACAGCATAAACGATTTGGATCTCAAACCATTCAACTATCAGAGAATTTAGCTTGTGTTTCTCTAAACAAACTTACACGTGTATGATGAATCTTGCTGTCAGGATAATTGCCCTCTCGGTTAGAAAATGAAGATAGTTTTTATATTCATTCTACAGCGGTTGTTATGAATACCTCTCGGGACTATTGTGATTTATCGTGACTCGCTGTATTTTTCAGCCTCACAAGGTTTCTTTAAAATCTTATATTGCATTTCAGGAATACAGTTTTCAGATGAAAATAACATACTTCACAAAAAGCCAAATGCGTGCAATTACGGTGCAACACTAGAATAATTACGCCTATCAATAATCCATAAATAATCACTTAGTCATTGTTACGAAACCAAATTAGCATTTAGGAACACGACATTTTTACCAAGAAAACCAAAACAATGAATAACCTCAAATGTACACGCCTTTACAGCTGTCTGAGCGAAATGTTTACTGAATGAATTCCTTCTTTTAGTTGCCTAAAAGATGTCGATAGCCACTTTCCATGGAAACAATCATGATATACAACTGTAAGCAAGCAAATGAAACTCGTCATTAAATATTTGAAGTAGACGTCAATATAAGCTTTTGATTCCGAAGATAGAAAGTTGTACCGAAATAAATTTTAAAAAGTGGCAAAACAATGTTCAAAAAGGGTCTTGCCAAATACAGTGCATTTCTTCAAGTGGGCTTCTCATAAGACCCACGAACATTTGCAGACCAAATATTATGTAATCTGTAGAATATTCATCAACAGAGGTCAGTTCAATATTCAAAGTGAATTCAAAAGCCAAACACCAAAATCCTTATTTTTATTTAAAAAAAGTC
>Ga0126336_10001243_pt1 | contig 12857 bp, 7 predicted proteins | sample SidCmetagenome_FD_92530 | JGI IMG/M metagenome (GOLD analysis project Ga0126336, IMG submission 92530) | Coral microbial communities from El Islote,Puerto Morelos, Mexico - Siderastrea C C metagenome | ecosystem: Host-associated > Invertebrates > Cnidaria > Coral | place: El Islote,Puerto... | reverse complement strand
TATTTGTCATTAACCTTCACTAAAATTGGTATCTTTTATTTTTCCTATTACAAAAGAACTGGGTTAAAGGAGAAGTTAGACGTTTAACAATACAGGAGTGAACAGTCACCTGTCTAAATTTCGCTCTTGCTTCTTTCTCCTTCATCCTTCCATGCGCTACAAGGTAGTCAAAGACTTCACCTATAAAAACAGAACAAAACAAAACAGTCAGCTTTATGAATTTGTTAAAGGGCTGTATCATGGTGATTTTATTTTGCTCGCACTTCGTCAAAACTTTGCTAAAATTATGATTTACTGCCTTCACTCGCAGACAAAATGCTCCTGGAACACCACAAGAAACATATCAAGTGAATTTTTGCAAGAAGTGCAAACCGTAATATGTTTTTCAATGATTTTTGCAAGATACAGGCAAAGAACTTGAGATGGTTCGTGGAACATTTTCAAGTTGTAATCCATTTCCATCCTGGCCATCCATGGCCAAAGACACTTATTAATAGTTTCACTGAATGAGTATGATGTCTGTCTGAACAAGAAATTTACTATTATTTGTTTATATGTTTGTGACCATTAGCTTTTCAAAGTGTTACAAATGCAAGCTAAATCCCAGGTGATACTGCCCCTTTAAAGCCATCACTAATTAGTCGAATTACTCAAAAGTGGTCAAATTTTTGCATTTGCAATGAAAAATCACACAAACTGAAACAGTGACTTCTGGTACCTCCACTAGCATATTCCATCACAAGGTAAAGGGTCTTGTCAGTTTCAATGACTTCATACAACTTGACTGCAAAATAAACAAAAAAAACAATCAGTGGACAATGCCTTTTGAACAACAATCTAGCTATTTCTTTCAACTTAAACACCAGTTCAAGAAGTCATCAGAAAACAAAAATTGACTTAGCAAACTGTATTAAAATTGTTTGGATAAAATTGCCAGCATCCAGCCTAAGTTCTGGATTCCTCTGTCCCAGCAAAATTCAGTAAAGAACTTTCTTAAGATTGTGTGCTTGTGAGGGCGACAAATTGAAACACCGTTACTTACAACATGAAACTCTGACAACTTCTTTAAACTGTTTGGGTAAAATTGCCAGCATACAGCCTAAGCTGGGAGACAGTGCAGGATTCCTCCGTCCCAACAAAATTCAGTAAAGAACTTTTTTAAGATTGTGTTTTTGTGAGGGAGACAAATTGAAACACCATTACTTACAACATGAAACTCTGACAACTTTTTTAAAAAGTTCCTTTCTTTTCATCATTAACAGAACTGCAGTGTTCAATCTAGAAATTAGTCAAAGTGGGTCAAATATCCCACGTGTCATTTTAAATTGGGTCATTTTCAAAATGGTCTGCGTCAAACTATGATATACAAAAAAAAAACTTTGGAAAACTGGCATCATCAGAACCGCTACACTGTAGCAAAGAATACTTTTCTAATTCTTTATTGAAGTGAAAAGTCGCATTACATGAACATACGGTACTGCTGCAGGTGGTACAGTTGTATGAATTGGCCCAACTATAAAGCTGAAACTTATTTTTAAAAAAAATGACAGACCAATTTTGAATAAAAAATGATGAAAAACACACATGCTTCCTTATCACCAGTGACTTCAAATCACGTTTTGGCAGTTGTACTAATACTTATCGAACTCTCTTCCGATCTTTCACAATCCTTCTCCGGTCCTTCTTCATCATTCTCAGGAGGTTCAACGGCCCTTCTCTTTCGATAAAAAATGTTACCTTTTGTTGTCGCTTCATGTTAGTTTTACAAAAGATGAAAAACACAACCGTGAAAAACATTGATGGCCGAAACTTTGAAATGTGGGCTCTAGTCTCTCTTGGAATTACGTGGAACACCTGACACAAAAAGAACTCCTAAGCGCGCAGTTTTGCTTTTATTTATTGCCGAATGCCTGCTTCTTTGTACGTACCTCTATGTGAGGTAACTTGTTTCCTTTTTTTTGCGTCAGTATGACCCAGCGATAACTTCATTTTGCGTCAGGATATAATTTACCGCGTCAATGACGCAAAGATGCAACCTAGATTGAACACTGGAACTGCTAAACTGCATTATAATTTATTCAAAGAGCAGGTTCTTATCTTGGGTGCATTTTTCACCTTTCTGATGAGGCAATGCCGACAAATATAAACTATGACAATCAACCATTCCAAAGACCATTTTATACAACCAAAAGACGGAAACAAACAAAACACATATTTACCAATGTTCGGGTGATCAAGAAACTTCATGATCCTCACTTCACGAAACAACTGGAATGAAAAAGTCGCTTGATTAGAAAGTAATATCAATGCCAAGTTAAAATTTATAAATTCCATAATAATTTATCATTACTGTAACATAAGATTCTCAGAGAAATGGGCTACTGTGCACTCCAGATCATGTCAAAATTCTGATCAGACCTCAATCAGAAGATCACGGTTTAACCCTTTCACTCCCAGAATCAGTAGCGGAGCCAATAACTAAAGGGGATTTTAACTTTTGAATCTGTGGATGAAATCCTATGGTGTGACCATTCAAATGAATCCTAATCAGCAGTACTTTCACGTGGTACAATTATATTTAAGTATTCTACAAAATGAAATTTGGGATTCGTCGTGTATTTTGATTTTAGGCACTCCTGGGAGTGAAAGGGTTAATGGTTCAAGGCTAGGTTAGTGTCTTCATTGTTGCTTGTTTAAAACAAGAAACTTTACACCCCCACCCCCACCCCCCAAACCACCCAAACATTTTATATTTTGAAACAGGATGGAAACAGTTTAAAAACACTATTGCAAGCCACAAGCATTATTTAGAAAATTTAATGACACGTCACAGGGTCATTAACTATATTTGAAAAAAGCAGTCAAATAGAACTTCATGCAACTGATCAGAAAACTACCATAATGAAACCAGCAGAGTGCAAAGCCATGTAACATAATTTAGAAGCATTTATAAAATAATTATATGTTTAATGGAATGACATGAGAAAATCACTCAAACAAAAAACATGTCATTGACCTCTTTATTGTTATGCATAATTGCAAACAGATCAAATGAAAGCACTTAGAAATATATTTTCCTACTTCTTGTTCTTGTATCTATCTTGATTTATTTTAAATATTTGCATAGATACAATCTACTAAGACATTTAATTTCAATTTACATTTGTAGCATGTAACATACAGTTCACATCTACCAATCGTAATTCTTTAACCAAACATACAAAAAATGCCTTTCCACTTCTAAGTGGAACCACAGAGACTACAGAACATGACAAATTGTCATGAGAGAGAAATATCAGATACTCTGAAATATTGAAAGTTTTAAGGAGGGAAACTTGAGGCACTATGGATGCAAATATTGATTATTTAAAAAACTCATTGAACGAGGCTCCACAAGAATAGGGAAGTTGTCTGTCACCAATGCTTCATTAACTGTTAATCGTGTCAAATATCACACGAATTATATGGCTAACAACTAGCTATTTTCACAGCAATACAGTTTCTGGCTTTTTCCTTCACTAAGATTTACCATGTATTAGCTTAGTATTGTATTCTATGTCTAAAGTAGATGGCATAAGTTTGTTTAAAAGACATTCTATTATAGGAAATGGATTTTTACACAACCCTACGGAATTCATGTTATACCATGTGAAATTTCATGCACATTTTAATGCACACTGCAGAAATTGTTTCCAAAATATGCAACCAGTGTAGTCAGCATAGAATGACCTTTGCCTCATCGTCAGTTTGCTATCCAGAAGCCAGACATAATAAAAATCAGTTTAGATAGCAAGCAAAAAATTGTTAGAGTATTGATTGCATTATTTATAATACAATCAATAATGTTGATCAATTTTTACTTTCCATACATAATTATTTGGATAAATTTTGTTTCATGGCAACATCATTGCACCGGTGAAAGACTGCATTTAGTAAAGAGTAAATATTAAGAAGGTCCTCCTTTTACATGGATTTGTGATATCTTGCATATAACAGTGACCAATGAAGTTCTGACAAAAAAGTAGCAACTAAAAGCTACATGCTGCTTCAAATTGAAACTTTAAAATTCAAATTGCAATTGTAGAAGGAATGGCACTTCAGGAAGTACAATTTGCTATTATCAATACAAAAATACATGGTGTAAATACAACGATTTGAAGGCTAACTCCTCCTTATTTACACAAGTTCATTCACTTCCTTTTCTAAGAAATACACTTAAAAGAAAGTCCTTACTGATTCAAGAAAAAAAAAGGAAAAAAGCAACACCCTTGTTATCGAAAGAACTGTGAGAGATTTTTTTATTAACCATAGTAACTTGCATCAAGGTTTACAAACATTTACTCGGCACTGCAGTTTTATGAACAACTACATGTATGTCAGATAACCACAGACAGCAATACTGAATGTGCAGGCAAAAAAATTAATACCAAGGTGAGGTTGCACATAGGTAAGATGGGAGATTAACTCCAATATACAAATATGTATACACTGTACATGTAGCATATACTGGTAGCAGGAATAACTAACTACCTCCTCCCCTCCCCCCCCCCCCCCCACCCCACCAGCATCGGATGCACAACCACTGCAGTGTTACCCCCAGCTTGTTTGGTTTTCCAGAAAACGTAACGTCTCTGCAGTTACTCACAATTACACAGAAAGAGCCTCTGAAGCAAAAAGTAATTACAATAAAGACCCTTCTTTCAACCATGAGTGAGGCCAAGGGGAAAATGACTGAGATCCTCAATTTATTCCTAAAACAAAATGTTCATTTTCCAGGAGTTTCTGGACACAAAAGGATCGACATTGCACTGAAATAAGCCCTTAACGCCCCAAGGAATAACCTTAGAATAACTCGAAACCCCTAGTTTATTCTTTAGTCTCAGCAAAGAATGCCTTTATCACACACAAAAGACAATGAGAGAGATAAAATGGTGAGGTATTGTATGCATTAAACTAACCTTAACACCATTATAAACGAAAGATTACTAAACCTATGCAAGCTTATTCTAACCGAATGTAAAGCAAGAGGAACAAAACTCTCAAAAGCCAGTTTCTCAGCTGTTCGGAGACCCCAAACTGTTGTGCGGAGAATGCCACAGTTTTATCATTTCAAAATTTCCATTCCCGTTCATCACACGTGACGCAATGCAAAGCTTCCAACGTAACAAAACCAACTGTTTCGTTTTCAGATCAAAACCGAATGGTATACCGCTTAGCAGAAATATTGTTTTATCAACGAGTTGTAAACAATAAAATCCGTGATAAATCGTTGGTCAACCACGCAGTTTATAAAAGACTTGTCGAAAATGCAAAATTATTCCAGCGCTATTCGAAAATTTATCAAGCCAACTCAGTGCACACGGCGAAAATAACGTTAACTAATTGGACACGAGAACATATTGAAAGGCTGAGAAATCTCCTATAAATCTGCGAGGATTTCGGTAATTCGTTGCATTAACTAACCGAAGCAATCTTAAGAGAACACGTGCAAGGACGAACTAACACTTTATTAATAAAACAAAACCTGAACCACTGTTGTCTAAAATTTTCTCTTCGCATCACAACAAAGCGTTGTAGCGTATCATTTATCCAACGTCATTGATTTCACAGAATTTTGAACTGCAAATATTCGACTTCCAACAAGCAATATTTTCGTCAAGGAACTAATTATACATCGTCCTCATGCGACTAGGCACGAAATTTCAAATGAGGTAAATGAAATAAACTCGTGGATAAAGCAGGGAATAACCTCTCGAATATTGAAACATTATTTCACATGTCTGGCCGGCGTCGTTCCACTTTTGAAAAAGGTTAATCAGATCACATCTAAACGAAAATATTAATACTTGGTGCTCTAATCCTAATGTCAGCAGAGAGTTCTATTAAATGACAACAATATGTAAACGAACAATTTCGGTTTGGAATATAGATTTTTTTCCTTGTCATCAACGATCGAAGAAAATCAACAAGTACGTACGCGTACATCAGTACGGCTCGGGCTATTCTCTACCGAGAGCCGGAGAAAGTTTGTGAATTTTCTGGAGCGTAGGCTAAGAAATCACAACTTTTCAAGTCGCATTACGGGTTTTAGTGTGCTCTTCAAAACAAACCGAAGGCATCAACGTTGCTTTCGAATACGTAATTATACGCGACAAGCTTGCAAGCAGAGTCAGTTGGACTACTGCGAAAACACGCTTTACACCTCAGCCCCTTTCCCAAAACACTGCTCGTAAACCCACTAACCTTTTGCAAGCTGCTCGGATTTAGCTGTGTCTTGTCAATAATCTTGATTGCCACCTTTTGGAACGGAAAAAATACAAGAAACGGTAAGGCGTTGGAGCCAACCTGTGTTTAATTATTTCACTATATCCCTCGGAGCAAGCAAATAAGCAAGCCAAGGGAAAGCCACGAATTCACAAGCAATTTCGCCACTGTAAATAGAGAGCGATAAGTATATTTACCTCCTTTCCTGTCGGAACATGCTTGGCAAGTTTCACTTTAGCGAAATTCCCTTTCCCAATGGTTTTTATCAGACGATATTTGCCTATATGGACTTCCTCCGGGTTCGAGGTAGATGTGCGATTTCTCGTTCGAGAACTCGCCGCTGAAGAACTGTGGCCATCAGGGACCTAGAGAAAAATCAAAACGATAGCAAATAAACGTTTATACGATTGCTAACTATCCAAGGATCAAGGACATGGCTATAAGTATGCGATGAATTGGCAATTTAACGAAAAATTGCAACCCAGTCGCAGACCGGTTCGGGAGTTGGCCCATAACATGGTCGCTCGGGTCGAGTCGACATGCTTGTAAAGTTACTTTTCTTTTCGCTCGGAAACGCGCGTTATAACTCTATAAAAAACTTGGAAGGTTCCAGAAAACCCTCTTTTAACAGTCTCCAGAAAAACTTCCATCCACAGCTACGCGAAAAAGCCGCAAACCACGGCAGACTTGACGCGAGGAAGAGTAGAAAATGGACCGTCTTGTTTAAATACGGCGTCTCGGCGAACAAAGCCAAAATTTTCGAAATTCACCTTCGATGTGCGGACCCTCGGTCGATCTTGGCCACTATGTTCCATGGGCAAAAGGTGCTATCAGCCCGTCCGAAGCCGTGCTGTCGATTGGCCGTATTTCAAATCCGTCTTTCCAGCAAAACTTTCCTCCAAACACCACAAAAATCAAATGTTAGTGTCGGGTTCAAACATGGAGGCCGGGAAATTCTGAAGTGCCACGGCCTCTGCGCACTGCACGAAGCCGCCCCAGACTTCCCACACGCCCCTCGGTCAGGTCTCGCTGCGCATGAATGTAAACCCCGGGGACGAAGTCGGATGAATGGAGGATTGTTTTAGTTACGCGTGGCGGAAAAAGTCGGTGTTGAAAACAATGGCGAACGGATACAGGCGGGAAAATACAAAGGACATTCTAGAAAGCATTTTACGTTCCACTTTCCGAAAAAGCACACTCCTTTTCCTTTAATAGGGGATATATTGAATTTCTGAAACAGGTAGAAAGACAAATGAAGAAGTACAGGGATGGGTCTAGGAATTTCAGAACGTGTGGGTGTGGAGGACTACAATCTCGGGCTTTTTAAATGGAACACTTAGACCACCCCTCCGCCCCCCCCCCACCCCCCGAATCAAGGATGGAAAATGGCGCGTTTTTCTCTTCGCGCGACTTCATATTTGATTTGGGGGGGGGGGTAGGGGGGTTTCTGTTCCATGTTATTTCGTCCCGGAGATTGTAGCTCCTGTAGTTACGGGCTCCTGCCCGGGGAGAATGGGCTCCATAAAAACCATTGTCAAAAGTGGGAGCTACCCCCCCTCCCCCCCCATTCTCCCTCAATCCGGCTATGAACTGCACAGAGACTTGTGTGCAGAAGACTTCCCAGGAAGGATGCCATTTTCAACCAAAGAAACGATCGGTAAAAAGCCGTCTATGCGAATAAAACTTTGATTCTACATGTGTAATTCACGCATTAATTGGTTGCGTAGACTTGATGGTCATTTTTACGCGGGGATCTCGAAAGTAGGTCACTTTTTCTTGAACAACTGAAAGGCAATATGGGAATCTTTAAGTTAGGAAGGTGGGAAGTACCATTAAACAGGCTGTGTAATTTCAAGTTTCGACTCATCATCTTATGTCCAAAGTAAGTGAGTTTCATTAAAAAATTTTTGTATTTTTCACGCATGATCAAGAAGAAAGGTATCGTGTGCATTATTGCGCATTACATATTGCATGATATTGCATTTTACTTATCGATGATATTATAGATTTCAGTAAATTTTAATCTATAATTAAAGCAGCATGTGTTATCAGGGTGCATATCAGGCTTTTTGCGGTTTAGGTACATTCGATGAGTACTATAAGATAATTATTTTGTTGTGGGACGGAAATCACTACGCCCTACTTATACAATTTTTTTTTTTACGGCTTTGCAAGTCATTTGACGGGTGAAGGGAAATGTCAAAACTTAATTTGATGCATGTTTACACGTATGAGAATCTAAGGCCAAACAATTTACGCTAGAGTTGAGAAAATTTTCACATCCGACTTGAATCTTAAAAAATTGATCAATATATATGTAAAAGAGTCTAGACCGTCTGAATAACATATGATATATAATTTCAGGAGTTTCAGACAGTTCCAGCAACCGTGTTGATTCTCAATGGAATTTTTTAGATAAAATGAAAACATTACTGCAGTTTTCAGACTAAATTGTAAAAAATCTTAAATTCTGAGCAAAAATGACTTTCAAAATGGTGTAAAGAATCATTTGAAAAGCATAAATTTGACTACGAAAATGGTCAAAAAATTCTTTCAAATACATGCTTTTCCTGCCTTCAGAGAACTGGCTAAAAGTTCACGGCTTAAAATCCATATTGCGGTTTCAGGATAATTCGTCAATCATTTCCGGTGTAAACACACTCTAGATATTGGTCTATTTGATTTATGGCGGTTTGGGTTTAATTCTTAATTAGAAAGTATGCTGGAGCAAAATATAAACACCTGGCGAAATGGCATTTTGAAAGAGTTGAGTTTCTTTTCACAACCACGCTCTTTAAACCCCTGAAGAAATGGACTTCAGTTCCCAAAACTTCCTTTTGTCGCTAAGAACCAATACTCAATGGCATCATCCATTAGCTTAAAGCTTTCCTGATAAGCCCTAAGTACGTACGTAAGTGCTTTACTAATACTGTTTTACTTGATTACGCAATGGTTATTCACGGTTAACTATTTTTTCATTTAATTACTTCAGTCGCACGATCTTGAGATGGCAAGCACCACAGTACTTTAAGAAAGAAAATTTTTCGATAGAGTTTTGCTCTCTTTTGTTACCTCGGGTAGCTTTTTAAAAAGCGTTTGCTCATTGCATGTTCTCAAGATAGAAAGCACCACGATGCTTTAAGAAAGAGAACTTTTTGATAGATGTTTGTTTTGTTACCCTTTGGTAGCTTTCATGAAACCTCAAGCTTTTCACTCATTGAGACACGCTACTAGTTGTAGGTTTCTTCATTTGCAGACTTGATGAAATTATTCACGATCAGTCAACCTTTGAATTCCAGCAATGCGATGTTACATTAGACTAACTCTGATTTCCTACGTACAGGAATTTTTCACACGACTATTTATCACATTACATTCAGATCACAACAAACCAACCGCGTTCCTAGGGCTTTTCCGCGCCCCAAATTTGAAAGAAGGAAAAAGCCCTGGTAACGAGGTTGACAACAAACGCAAATCTGATAAAGAAATACACCAATCAGAAATCGAAACAAAATTAAGCAACGGCAGCAACGGTTGCAACCGGTGCCAAGCGCGGGAAAAAACAAGCAAAGCAAGGGAAGTCATGTGACTAGGCGCCAAGTACGGCAAAACATGTAGCCATCAGACGCAATAGTAGTTTTCATTCTTATCAAACTCGAAGAAGCAATGATTTACACCTTCCTCGCGTGCGTACCAGTTGGGGCAAGCAAACTTTCATTTATCAAGCCTCTAAGGACTGGAACAACATTTTAGGCAAGCTTAAGACTTTGTAAATTATGCCCTATCTAATTGTTAAAGTATTTTAAAATTAGTTTTATATTGTAATATCAATTTTTATCTCTTTTCTTAGTTTTTAATTTTTATTTTTATTATATTTTTGCAGGGCCCCACTGAAGACCGCCAAGGCGAGTGGGCTCCCTGGTTAAATATTATTATCATCATCATCATCATCATCATCATCATCATCATCATCATCATCATTATTATTATTATTATTATTATTATAAGCACGGGAAGCTTGCACCCAGACCAAGCGCGGGAAAATGCGGCGCGTAAGAGAAATATCGATTGTAAAAGCTTTCGCTCCTGATTGTTTAAAAAAATCCGCTCTTTGCCCTGATTGGTAGGGCATGTTTCGTGACCATTGTTAAACTAATTATATGAGAGCACTTCAAACGCAACAAACCAGCACGGACATAATCACTGTCCCTCCTGCTTTCGACAGGAAGCAAATAAGCTGTACGAAGTCCTCAGCAAACGAAAAACCGAAATGGTGATCGCAGCGTCAAGTAATCAAGCATCGGGAATTCATTATATCATTTTCGGCCCATTATAAAGATGATAATTCCTTGGCTGTTTCAATCGTGCCCTTCAGACAGATACAATATGTCACTGCATGTGATAAGTAAATTTTCTTTTTAATTAACAAATGTTTACTTTGTCTATTTTAATGCAAAACTGGGGTAAACAAACCAGAAGGATTTGGAAAAGCATTGGCGCCAGACGTCTGCGGAAATAAATGCAGCTGATCTGAAAGACTGCGAACAAGTTGACCTTTATAAGTGTTTTTCGAAATTTGAAGCGAAATTATGATATGATATATCTCGTAAGAACATGTCCGTCGTATGTAAAAAACGACTGCCGTGACTGCCGTGTCTGCAATGATTGCAGTTTGCTCGCAGGATAGCAAAAACCTACAATTAGACCTATTTATCTGTTGTAAGAGTTTTTCGTTCATTTTGCAGTTGTGCACAACTGCCAGGTGAATTACATGTACAGATTTCGGTTGGATTTGATGAGAATTAGTTTTTCGTCTTGTTATATAAAGAAACCTTATTTACAAGCATTAACGGAATTCATTGTAACTGTACAATCACTTGCATCATAATTGGCATGGCTGTCACGGCTGGCAACGATGGTAACCGTTAAAAAGAAACTGAAGGCCCACCTCGTTGACGCAAAAGAAGTGAAGAGGGTGTCTGGAATCTGTTCTCTCGTTCCCAGGGCTCTTTCTCTTCGTCCTCAGGTTACATGGCAACGAGGTTTTTGCGTTATCGACTGGTGATTTGGAAAAAGCTTTCTTTCCATTCTTTTTGTTTTTCGTTTTTGTTGCACCCTTTTCCGCTAATTATCTAATTAAAAAATTAGCATCAATCAAGACGTTAAAATTAATCGTAATTTACGATTCAATTAAGAAGAGAGTATGCTAAGGCGCCTCACGCCGGCAGCCATTGTATAACAGACTCCTACGCCGACAGCCACTAACAGCCATCTACGCAGCCAATCTGTAATTGAACAAGAGCTTTTCCGCAACCTAAGAAATCGGTGTCCTTAAAAAACTACTACATCCCTTAATTAAATTGTTCTTCAAACGATCGTTTGAAGAAAACTGAAGAAAAAGTAAAAAAAAAGTGAAAGAAAAATTTGGAACTTGAAGTGCAGTTCTTTAACGTCCCTATTCTAGCAGTTTCAACACCTGATAAGACCAGCAGCACCGACAACCAAATGATACGATCATCTGAACTGAGAGAATTAGCTGAATGCAGCCATCAAACTTTCCCAGCACCGTGCAAAAAGTTCACTCGCCACACCAGTTGGAGAGTTCCTTGCGGAGCCAAGAGACGTCTGCGTACGTACAGCCATTGACCCGATGAGCTTATAAGGGTTAAGCTGGGGTTTCGAATCTACGGCAGTTCTAACTGCGTGAGTAACCGGGTAACTATGAACGCTTTGGAATTAAAACAATCAGCACAAGCCCTTTTATACCAGTAAATTATTAAATGAGACTGAACTTTCTTCCAATTTTCTCGACAAGGCGAGGACTGACATTTCAAGCAATCACTAAACCAAATACAGTCAAAATGCTGAAGAACAAATCATTCCACGAGTTATCCCTAACATCCTACAAGCACGAGTGGAATAAATGTTTTATTTACTGTTTTAACTTTGATAATCCTTGCTGATTTTTTTTCAGTTATTTTTATTTTTTTCTCGTGTTTTTGCCGTGTGAGAAAAACTCCTCCAACGCCGCGGAACCTAGCATGGCATCCAGTTACCTAATAAGGCAATATGCTGGTTTATTCCCTGATAAACTGCGTCCGGTAAACCAGTCGGAAAGGAGTTGAACTTCAGAATTTGCGAGTAAGATTTTAATGATATAAGAGAAAATAGAATTGACGAAAATTGAAGGACAAATAGAAATTCAACTGAACTTGTCACACTCTTGTTTAGGATCTCATCCACCGACTAAAAGTTACAACCATCTTGTACAGCATAATAAACAGCACCACAGGAAAGGACTGCTCAGTAGCTTTCATTTGAATGGTCATACTCTAGGATTTTATCCACAGACTCAAAAGTTGGAACCATCTTGTACAGCATAATAAACAGCACCACAGGAAAGTACTGCTCAGTAGCTTTCATTTGAATGGTCATACCTAAGGGTTTCATCCACAGACTCAAAAGTTAGGACCACCTTGTACAGCATAATAAACAGTACCACAGGAAAGTACTGCTCAGTAGCTTTCATTTGAATGGTCACACTTTAGGATTTCATCCACAGACTCAAAAGTTAGAACCACCTTGTACAGCAT
>Ga0126336_10001242_pt1 | contig 12858 bp, 9 predicted proteins | sample SidCmetagenome_FD_92530 | JGI IMG/M metagenome (GOLD analysis project Ga0126336, IMG submission 92530) | Coral microbial communities from El Islote,Puerto Morelos, Mexico - Siderastrea C C metagenome | ecosystem: Host-associated > Invertebrates > Cnidaria > Coral | place: El Islote,Puerto... | reverse complement strand
TCCGAGACAAAAACGTTAGAACATAAGCTTCAAAGAAAGTGGTTTCCGTAGTGCTCTCCGTAGTTTTAACACATGTGTCTTTTTTAGGCCAAGGGCCAGTGAATTAACTGAAAAATATTTCTGTTTATGTTATCACAGATATTTCTGTTTATGTTATCACCAGTTTTGAGTCGAACAAGACCCGCTACCTGTTCTATAGTACTACGAGACAAAAGAGTTAGAACATAAGCTTCAAAGAAAGTGGTATCTCTCCTCACAATTTCGCAGCTTTCGCATATAGCATAAATAAATTGCTCACACCCGAAACTGACCCTATACCCTCGCCTCTGCGAGACAAAAATGTTTTTACATTCAATTCTTTAAAAATGGGGAAAAGGGGATGAAGTAAAGAGGTTAAGATAGATTAAGTACAGCAAATTGTCTGTTCCAATTTGAAGTTATTTCCAAGATGTCCTCAAGTGTAAAACACATCTTGCCAATTGGGATTAATTGATCTTAACAAGTGCCTAATTTCGATTGAGAAATACAATGCATAGATGCACGAGAAAAGGAACTTAAAGCCATCAATTGAAAACCACACAACTCATATATACATTCAAAGGCTACAATGAGGTCAACAGATGGGTAAGTAATCTATTCAAGTTTAAAATTAAAGTAATTAACAAGTTCACTGACACACAGGAAGAACAATGCTAAATTCATTATGAGAAATCTTCAATAAACACTCAGGGTCGCTGATGTTGTTTTCTTAATGAAAAATCAGTGCCCCCCAATGGCTGAGGTCCAAAAGAAAACATATTTGATATGAGCAGTTCAAAGCTGCCTTAAAGGGATGCATTTGTCCATCCAGGAGGAGGTTTCTTCTTTTACGTTTACCGTAAGATGCAATTCCAAAAGCTGTGTGAAAGAGGACCTCATCATCAAGTTCACTACAAGAAATCCCGGCAGAAATTAGACGTCCACTCGCTCTGTTGTGGAAAACCAAACTTAAGGATCTCGTGATCATTTAAGGACGCGTAACCACCTTAAAAAGCGTAACAAACTGTATTACATGAATTTCTTGCTCAGTAGCTTTCATTTGAATCGGTCATTAAGATTTTATTTACGGACTTAAACGTAAGGACCAGTGGGAACATAACTACACGCATATTGTTTAAGTGCTAATCGCATTCAAAGATTTGACTGCATGTGAAGAGCTCACGTGTGTTCGTTTGCCAGACTCGAAACCGCATTAACAGCTGATAACAAACAGTACTTCATGAATTTCTCGTTCAGTAGCTTTCATTTGGTTTCATTTTAAGATCTCATTTACAGACTTAATAGTGAGAAATACATTGCATGACACCACTTTCGAGTTCACGTATTTCTTGGATCAGATTTTGCTAATGGCCCCAAGGTCTTAACTTTTAGTAGGAGAGGGAAGGTTATTTAAACACATTATCTGTACTCTAAATAGCACAAGTATAAAGCGTGCGAACGAACTTGCATGTTTATGATAACATGTAGATACAATCTATATGATCCCTTAACAAAATAAACGGCGATCCTTGAGAGTTAAAATTAAAACGTTAAGCCGAAATGAAAAATTTAATTACTGATTCTAATTTTTACATCATTTTGTGCTTGTCAAAATTAACCCTGTCATGTGTGAAAGAACTTTGTCAGGGAAACTCGTTTGCTTCGGTCCTTCTACGTTTTTTCAAGTTTAATTTGTGCTCAGCTTCAAATAAGATGCCAATTATGGAAGAGTAAATGATATGCGCGCTTGCACAAAAGACTAAAGTGAACAAGAGTTGGGATTTGGGTGCGACCAGAGAAAGATTTGTTTTGCCACTAAGAAAAACTCCTATTCGAGCAAAATAAATGTCCAGAGGTGATAAGGATTTTACAAAGTTGATAAATACTGAGTAAAATTATAGTTAAGTAAAGGTACTGCCTAGAGAAACACTAAACAACAAAACTAAAATAATGACACATTAAAAATTAAACGTACTAGATAAGGTTAGCTAAATAAGACTCAACAATTATTAAAAGTCGCTAGCTGCTCCTCAGCATGGCAGGTATTTCACACCCAGTTTGTTTATAAAGTTGGAGCTAGGCAACTAGTCAAAAACCTAGTACATAGATTAAAAACCCTAACTAAGTGTAAAACCACAGAAATGACCCGTTACAAAACCACAACAACATCAAATATAAACAAAACAACCTTTTCGCGCCATTTTTGTATTTTAGTTCTTTAACACATGTGTCTTTTTTAGGCCAAGTGCCAGTGAATTAACTGAAAAAAGTTTCTGTTTATGTTAAAACCAGTTCTGAGTCGAACAAGACCCGCTACCTGTTCTATAGTACTACGAGACAAAAGAGTTAGAACATCAGCTTCAAAGAAAGTGGTATCTCTCCTCACAATTTCGCAGCTTTCGCATATAGCATAAATAAATTGCTCACACCAGAAGGTGACCCTACACCTTCGCCTCTGCAAGACAATTTCTTTTGGATTCAATTTTTTTAAAAACAGGAAAAGGAGTGAAGCATTCAGGCTAAAATAGATTAAGTTAAGTACAGCAGATTGTCTGTTTCAATATGAAGTTATTTCTAAAATTTCCTCAAGTGTAAGAGACATCTTACCGAGTGAACAAGTTTCTAATTTCGATTGTCAAATACAATGCACAGATACACAAATTGTCGTGAGAAGAGGCTAGAAGAACCTTTCGAGAGGGCAGTTAAAAAACCACACATCTCACACCTATACATCAAAATGAGGTCAACAGATGGGTAAGTAGTCCATCCAAGTTTAAAATTAAAGTAATTAACAAGTTCACTGACACACAGAAAGAACAATGCCAAATTCATTATGAGAGAACTTCAATAAACACTCAGGGACGCCGATGTTGTTTTCTTAATGAAAGATCAGTGGCCTTCAATGGCTGAGGTCCAAAAGGAAAAACAACATTCAATATGAGCTCAAAGCTCCTGATAGAGGAATGTATTAATCCACCGAGACTGAGGAGATTTCTGTCTTTTACCGAAAGATGCAATTCCAAAAGGAGTGTGAAAGTCACAAACTATTAAAGAAAAAGGAAAGCGACTTCACCATTGTTTTAATATAAACTGACCACAGCCCATACAACTTGTCAAAACAGCAAAGTAATTAACGGCTGAAAGAAATCAGTTTCATTAGACAGACAATGCCTAAGGTCGAGGTTAGCACGTAACCCAAAATGTGCTTTTCTGCACGTAGCATGATCTTAAAAACATGTGCTTCCACGTGTCGAGAAAGAAAAGGTTCATCCACTTATTGAATTGGTTTTCGTTTTCACAAAATTTGAATCCAATTTCTAGGCTCATTTAAAGTAACTTGTCCAAATTGCAAAAGTTGACTTTTTCGTCCATCGTTGCCACAGGATAATTTCAAAGGGAGCGGTACGATAAAGCTCTTTTAAACTTTTATTTCACGTCTAGTCTAAATCCACATGGACTCCAGTGTTCATTAAGTCGTGCATTTATATACAAAATCAAATTCCAAAACGTAAACGGAAGTTTATAGGTAACTAAACTTAGCACAACTTGGTGGTGGTGCGAAAAAAGAAAATACCGTAGGGGATATCATGGTAACTTGAAGGGGAGAGCGTACGAGACATATTCCATTGTTGTCGGCGGGAAACATCCGAGGGCTGCTGGGAACTTGGCATACAACGGCGGGAAAACATCTTTAGTATACCTCTAAAAGGATACTGACGGATCTATTCAGTTCTGCGTTCAGTAACAAATTCCTTCAAAGAGGAAAACCATGATGTCCTCTTTAAAAGAATATGGGCTATTATTAGAGATGCACGTAATATTTCCTATCGTTCCTGAAAATTTCCAATGATTGCGAAAAGCCATTTGAATGTTTTTATTTGGAAAAACAAAGGGGAGGCAAAATGCAAAGTGGTCTTTAGATTTGCAATAACTTCTCAAATTTCAATGGTCTTAAATGCCCCATTTAATTCCATTCACAGACTATACTCACCTACAAAAAGATAAACAGCACCACAGAGGAGTGCTGCCCAAAGGCTTTAATTGGTTTTATGATCACCCTTTGGGATTTTAAGAAAGTTGTGCATCAAAGAACTACAATTGACATTGAATGCAATTTCCCTGTAGAAAGCCATGAAATATCCAGTATGGCTACAAGTGAAGGTTCGCGATCTAAAAATGTTAATGTATATCCGTCCATCCCTTATCTTTTAGCTGGGTTAAGTGCCATCAGTGGTTTTCTGACGTTTGAAAGAGGCCTCTCACATTTCCACGACGCACAAGAAAGGAGAAAAAAAGCTAGAATTCCTCAGCAGTTAAATCTATAAAGGTTATGAAAAGACAGAAGAAAACAGTTTATCGCTCCCATCGTGAACTTTTACGCAGAGAAAATTAAATGAAGACAAGCCAAACAGCAGTGAAAATTGGGGAAGAATTTGACACAAATATAAGGCTTCGGGTATGAAAGCGGGAGAAGGGGGAGGGGGACGGAGCGAGGAATTGGCAGAGAGGAAGGGAAGGGGAACGAGATTTGTTCAGATTAGGATAGAAACCATTTTTGTCAGAATCTAGTTTGTGACCTCTGATTTATGTACTTGTGATCACAGAAACGAAGGTGAAACTCTTCGAGGAAGAAGGTATTAAAATTGTGGGTAGAGACAAACCTTGAAATAAGATATTACAAATGCAATGTAAAATAATTGATTCAGTAATAATCGCGGTAGTGACGCAAAAGTTCTGCTCTCTTTTGAACTTCATTATTTAAAAGTTCATGTTATTTCCAAGGTTAATGTGACCTAAACGTGACTATAATTTTTTTTATGTGTTCAGTTAAGTTCGTTTCAGCTAAGCAGGTGTTACATGGTATTTTTAGTTCAATATTTGCATAAGAACATGTGTTAATCTTTTCTGTATGGGAAAGAGCTTGTGATCATCTTTCTTGATCTAAGCTGGCCTCAGGCTTATAGCTAACGTGTGATTTGGTTAGTTTACGTCACACCTACGATCGATCTGCACCTCAGAAAAATCCGAAAATAAGGCTCTTTATCCTTTTCGCTTTACATGGCTTTTATTTAATCCGCTTTTCGTATCCAGCGTTGGCGGGTAAACGTTTCTGAATAGCCTCGAGCAAAGCTGTATCGTGGATATAAATTAGATTTTCTTATATGAAGATTTTTTTTGTATTTTTTCTCGATTCCACTTGTCCATTTCGCTTTCCTCGAAATTATTTGTTGAATCGGTTCTGTAAGTTTGATTTAAGGGACTGTAGAAGAAAAACTTTGCATTTGAACATCACTTTTTGAAAAATGAAAAGATTAAAAACTTTGCATTCGATGTAGCATAACGAAATTAGACATTTCAACGCACCAACCACAATCTACAAAACGTATTGATAGATCTGTTTTGCGGTGTCCAAGGTTATACATAATAAACGACCCCTGCTTGTTGTTTTTGTGGTAACCAATAACCTCAAATAACCAACCTCAAACGGTCCTTCTACGCGGTTTGAGCAAATGGGGACTTAATTTGGTGTGAGATAAAATTAGATGTCGAAACCTTAATGACACTTTGAGGTGCAAAGCGGAAGTAGAAAATAAACTTGATGCAGAATATCTTCACGTTAGGTCTTACAACTTTGGTACTTGTGACGCCAAATCCGTCACTCCAAAACAACACTAGTGGAATACTAGCGAAAGCTCTGAGCACTTGGCCATTCCTATTCCTCGCAATCCATAAATGAAGGACCCACAGAGCAAAAACAACAGCTTATATTTTTCAATAACACGGTTTTTTATTTGTGTTGGATAAAATTCTTTTAAGTATCTCTGTATGGTATATTTACACCCTCAGTAGCTTTGCTGAAACTTAGACAGAGTTCACTCAACCATAAATTATAATTGTAACTAGAGACAATCCAAACAAGAGAAAGCTCTTGTTAAAAAAAGTATTGAAAGCAAAACACTCCGCTAGTAGGCGGATCGAGGTTAATGTTCTATTTACATCTAGTGTTAAAATATACACAATATACACATTTGTACAGTGTTTTATAGATAGTGACTACCGTTAATGCTTACACGTTTTCTGAAAAACAAATTAATAACAACGTGACGAGACTTTCTGTCAATTAAGTTCTTGAGTTAAAACCTCCAAAGTCGAACGTATAATTTGGAAAGGAATGCCTGATGCGAAAACAATGTGTTATCTTTTGAAATCGAGCAAGCCAGGCAAATGACCATCGGAGGTTGTTATCTTTTTTGTTTTTGTTTTTGCGATTTCTTTAATTACAACAAGACCTGATAATTGAAATCATTCCACGCCTTGACGTTCACAAAATTCCTTTTTCAGTAAAACAAGGTGTTTCCTTTACAATGACGTTTCACAGAAACTAGGGGTTTAAATCAAAATCCATCACATGCCATAACTATACACACGCTGAATGTTTATGCATCAGATGTCTATAACTATAAACATGTTCATTCTAATATTCAGCATCTCAGAAGTTAATGCATTTTAAATTGCGGATGAGAATTGTTCTGACCCTTTACGAGTGGTAGTCTTCTGTCACACGTGACACTCGATTCGTCGTCTTTTTATGAATGCCAATGCTTTAGAGAAATTCCGAATTAACAGGAAATCTTTCTTGTACCTCTTCTCATAACTTAACCAATCCTTTTTTTAGTTTGGATAAAAAAAACTGACCTGAGCCCTCAGGTACTGTGCTAACGTCATATGCGGGGACACTTGATGTATCGTCTTATTTATATTATTGTCATTATTTTAGAGGAATTCCGGCTTTTCCTCCCAATAACGCCGTCGAAGCACTACGCGATAAATTTTCCTTAGCTCCTTCCTGAAAATCTGCATTTTAAGACTGTAAATCGCGGGGTTGATGGCGGAAGAACACAGCGCGAGAGTTTGGGCCCATTTCAAAGCCCGTCTGACATTTCGAGTGTTCATACTGTAACGGAAAATCAATGGTGTTACAATAACAGGAAGCCAACAAATAATAAACACTGCTAAGACGTTTCCAATGGTTTTAGCAGCTATGTTTTCCCTCTCACTCTTGGTTCGTAAATCTTTCTCGAAGTGGTCGACTTGTCTGGCGATCACGCGTGCTTGCCGGCGGGCGATAGTGTAGATGCGTACGTAAATCGGTACGATGATGATGATAAGGGCTAGCGTATAGCACACTGTGATGCGTCTCACGGAGGGCTCAATACCGCTTGGTATTCCTAGCGCTAATGACACCAGCCAAATGACACACACTAAGATGGTAGCGCTCTTGAATGTGGCTCTTAGGTGGTAAGTCATGGGCGAAACGATGGCTATGTAGCGGTCTACTGTCACTGCAACCAGGTTGCTGATCGACGCGAGCACAGAGACGAAGGAGAACGTTCTGCGTGTCACGCTGTACGCCGGGTTGGGGGAAAATCCGTATAAAAACGCTGCATACATTGGTTGAGCAACAAGGCAGACAAGCAGATCAGCAACTGCGAGGCTGGTTATAAACATGTTTGTAACAGTATGGAGATGCCGGTTGCGAGCCACCACAACGATAACTAAAGTGTTGCCAAAGATACCGATGAGACTGAACAACACGTTAACGGAAGCGAGAAACGTCGCTTCCATATATGTGAGGTCTGGCGTCGTGTTCGCTGAGCCGTTTTTAGCCATGATTCTTTCGTGGAGGAGTTGTTTGGTTTTTCGACAAAAAAATCTTTCAGCGTTCATTAACACTTGTTCGGCCTAACGTGAGTTGAGGTATACATGCAAGCTGGCATGACTGTCTTTGCGGAGACCGCTATTTAAATCAAAAGCGTTTTTCCTCTCCTGAGCGAATCAGAAAAGTCGTTGAATCGTGCTTACAGTTGTAGCTTTCGTTTCAGACACGAGCAGCACCATTTGCCAAGTGGATTGAAATCCGCTCCGTCACCTCCTACACTGTGGCCGGTTCTAACACGCTGCTCTGTCGGTGAGTGGTATTAGTTTACTGAAACTCGATTCTTGTGAAAGATAAGCTGATATCCCGTGATCTACGCCTCACTGAAGGGTCTTACTAAATACAGGGGTCTCGCGATGCGTCAAGCTCCTTGAACCGGGCAAAGCAAATTTATAACTCAGCACCAATTAAATGTCCATTCGTCGCATCAATTGGTACTCGTGATGGCGATTATGTTAGCTGTAACCGGAAATGTAAAAACCAGAAGCCGTAAGCGGAAGTTCGTGACGCGTGACGTGGACGTAGGTTAATACATCAGGGACAGTTTCACATGAGTGAAGAACGTTCGCGGAACGTAGTGAAATCGATTGTATGAGTTTTGTTCAGCAACAAATACAATGTTTGAAGTGCTGTGTGTTTATTGTGGTTTAATGGGACGCGGGTAACAATTTGGCGACCCTGCCAGGATGAACCTGTGGCTCACAAGCTTAAAGGACAATTCCTGGTGTTATGGGAAGCAGAATTCGTGGATTTTGAGCGAGGAATTCAAGCGAGTGGATCGGTCAATGCGACCACGTGGAAATCATGGAGCAATTGCAACTGCAAGTGAAAGCGCGATTGTGTGATCAAGATGGGGGCAGGCTAACTGAAATGACGGGAATGTTAGGAATCGAAGACGACGTAACGGGGAAAACCAAAATGCAGCTACACAAAATTATCAGAAAAGAATTGGATAGTAAAATGGAAAGCGATGAAAAGACCGCCAGACATGCCTAGAACAACTACTCGCCTAAGTAAAAGGAACTGTTCCCTCGCTCGAACGTGTGGGTGAATTGAGTGAAGAAGCGGGAAAAAAACCGGTACCTCCCATGGTATAAAGCAAAAAAAAAATGGCCGCCGAGGAAAAGATAAAAAAAGAACAAGTCAAACAAGGGGAAGAGAATATTTTGCGCCAGCTTGCGGAGGCAAAAGCGGTCCCATCCTTACTGCGCAGGGAATATAAACTTTCGGGACAGATTGGCGAACCGGTACAGACAGAAAAACGTACTTTTGTTTCCTTAATGCATCAAATAGACTTAGGTCTTAAGCGTGGTTATAAGGAAAGTAAAATTGTCGATGCTGTGATTCGTGCGATCACGCCCCATAGTAGTCTCATAAGCTATGTGGAAACACTAAGTGACCTCTCCCTGGGGAAGTTACGGCGAATTCTTCGTGTCCACCGGGAGAAAGCTGCATCTGAGGTGTATGCAACAGCTGGCAACAGTATGCCAACAAAGCAATGAGTCACCACTGCAATTCCTAATCCGTGCTTTGGACCTGCGTAACAAGGTAAATTTTGCCAGTCAGGAATGAGATTGCGAGTTTAATTATGGCCCCTCACTACTTCAGAAGACATTCGTGAAATCCTTTGAAACTGGGCTTCGTGATGACATTTTAGCATCGAACTTAAGGCGACCCTTCGCACCCCTGGACTTACTGAAGAGGAACTTATGAAACAAGTTAATGAACTAGCCTCACAGCCAGCTGAGAGAAACACAAAGCTGGCAACGGAACGCCAAAAAAATGACCAAAGTGAATACCTGCGAAGTTCCCAAGGAGGGAGGGGAACAGAAGACCAGAAGCCCAACTGTAGATGGGAGCCAACAGATTCTTTCCGAAATGCGGCAGATGAAATCAGAGATTAACGACCTCAAGGGTAGAGTCAGTGCTCAAGGCGGTCAAGCAGCAAAACCTGACTGGGGTCGATCCCCCTACAGAGGCCAGAGAGGTGGTTACCAGCCAAGGTACCCAAGTCGGGGTTGTCAGAGTTGCAAAGAGCGTGGGAGAGGTGAGGAATAGCTTCAAGTCCCATCGATGTAATGGCTGTGGCCAAGTTCAATTGGAGAGAATAAAGTTCTTGCGATGTTCAAAATGTAAGACCGTACAATACTGTACTCGGGCTTGTCAAAGGAAACACTGGCCAGACCACTAATTAAAAGTGTTATGCACTACAATTTCACACCTGACAAACAAGGCAGAGCCAAAGACCCTGGACCTTAGCGATAGCACCTTTGTTAGTCATCTGACACCACAACAGCATGCCACGGTGGTAGGATTGGTGGGGAGAAGATGCACTGTTAAGGGAGAGATTAATCGTCATCCAGTAGATGTACTGTGGGACACAGGGGCCCAAGTCTAGATCATATCCAATGAATTCTTAAGGAGGAATTTTCCTGATGTTGTTGTTAAGGATATCTCGGAATTGTTAAACACTAAACTGAACTTGACCGCTGCCAACGGTAGTGAGATGCCATACATTGGAAGAGTGGAGCTGAATTTCAGACTGACGTCGTGCAACAATGATCTGAAAGTTCCATTTCTTGTTAAGGAACAATATCTGGACTCACCGTTAATTGGTTTTAATGTTATTGAAGAAATTATTAAAGGTAGCAATGGGGATGTTGCGTTGTCCCAAGCTGTCACTTCCAGCTTCACTGATCTTGACAGCCAAACTGCTTCAGTGTTCGTTAATTTTCTTGAGAACCTTAATCAAAAGGAACTTTGCTTTATCAAAACTACCAAGCGTGACATCACTGTACCACCCAGGCAGAGCAAAAGGGTCACCTGAAGAGCGAATACAGGACCAGTGGGTAGACCTACACCTGTACTATTTGAACCAGATGAGACCAACCAATGGCCTTATGGTTTGGAAGTTTCCGAGACCTTGCTGACTGTAAAGAAAGGAACATCAAGTCAAGTGGACATTGACATCACCAACACCATCCAACCGGGGACGAACTCTCCTTGGTCGACTACAACTTGTTCAGTCTGTGACACCAGTTGAAGTTAGAATAAGGGAACCTGACAGTAGCAACAATGACACCCAACAGGAAGAGGTACGAGAATCAGGGGCTACAATGCCGGCCCAGTCTCTTGATGAAGAGCCAGGAGGGGTATCGATGGGGATTCCCACGCATATCAAGGACATAGACCTGAAGGATCTGACACCTGCTCAAAAGGAGATGGCTTTAAAGTAACTGGCCGAGGAAGCTGATTCATTTGCTAAAGATGATAGTGATGTTGGATGCATCCTGACCTTGAACTCGACCTAGATTTAGAGGATCAGACACCTGTATAGAAGAAATATGTAGCAGTACCCAAACCACTCTACCCTGAAGTTAAGGCCCACCTTGAAGATTTGTTAAACCGAAATTTTATCAAGAAATCCTCATCATCGTACTGCTCTCCGGTTGTCTGTGTGAGAAAAAAAGATCAAAGCCTACGGCTGTGTGTGGATTACAGAGCATTAAACAAGAAGACACTCCCTGTCCATCACCCGATACCCCGAATGCAAGAAACACTGGATAACCTCGGTTGCAACTCATGACTTTCTGTTCTTGACCAGGGCAAGGCCTGCCACCAAGGCTTCATGAGCCCGAACAGCCAGCCTAAGACAGCTTTTATTACCCCATGGGGTCTATATGAATGGGTTCGGATACACTTTGGCCTTTCCCGAGCATCTGGAGCATTCCAACGTTTTATGGAGAACTGTCTGGGAGACAATGTCTCTGTGCCCTACTTGGATGATGTTATCATAATCAGTGCTACTTTTGAGGAACACATTGAACACTTACGCAAGGTTCTTCGACGACTGAGAAAGCATGGAGTCAAACCGAAAACCCGGAAGTGTAATTTGTTTAAGAGAGAGGTTACATTTCTTGGGCGTGTGGTGTCGGAAAAGGGCTACATGCTAGATCCAGCCAGTGTTAAGCCGCTCCTCGCACTCAAAGACTCGCCCCCAAAGACAGTAAATGAAGTGCGCAAACTTATGGGTTTCCTGAACTATTACCACCGATGTGTTAAGAACTTTTCAATAATTGCCAAGCCTATTTATGATCTGGTGAAGAAACTTGAGCAACCACCGCAGGAAGCTAAGCAAGACAAAACTAAGAGAAGCCGCAGTACCAATGGCCAATTACCTGCAAAACACCCAGTGGTGTGGACGGACATTGGTCAATCGGCTCTGTAGACACTGATTGACTCGATCACTACTTCTCCAGTGATGGCGTATCCAGACTTTCAGAAACCATTTGTTCTTCATACTGACGCCTCGAAGAACGGGTTAGGTGCGGTGTTGTATCAGTATCAAAATGACATTCTCCGTGTTGCCACATATGGTTCTCTCACCCTGACTCCAGCCGAGAAGAATTACCATCTCCACGCCGGGAAGCTGGAATTTCATGCACTTAAGAGCGACTTTCGGTAAAAATCAAGCAAAATTTCAATTTCGTGGCAGTAGTTGAAAAATCGATTTCTTTCATATTTTGCATATAATTAGGTATTAGTAAGGCTAGAAACCTGATGTGGTTCGTTTTCGCCAGAAGCGCTTTATTTTCGCAAAAAACGAGGAAATCGATTCTCGGGTTCGAGAGTAAATTCACAGGAAATTAATCTTGACAATCAGTACTACAAACTTGTATTGCGCTGGTAAACTGAAGCGCAGAGACAAAGATAGGCACTTTCTATCGACAGAACAAGTCTTTTTCATCAACTAGACAGTGGTGAAACAGCAGTAGCGAAATCTACTAAACACAAACAATTCCAAAAAAGGCAGGTTTTGATGATCACGTAGAAACTGATTTGGAGCCTAACTTCTGTGAAATAATTTAACATGTGCCATAATTCTAAATGGTCTCAATCCTCATTCAATAGACAGCACAAACACTGAAATAAACCATACCTTGGGGCCAGTTCGAACTCAGCAAAGTTTTAACAAACGGGGCTTATACTGAAGTTGAATTCTGCCCTACACAAAAACACGGGAAATTTTGCTTCTTTAACCAAACGGGCTCGCTCTACTTCATTCTTGTTAATTTCCAGCGTTAACATTCTTTTGCGTTCCAAAAAGAGGAAGGGATAGCCCG
>Ga0126336_10001241_pt1 | contig 12858 bp, 3 predicted proteins | sample SidCmetagenome_FD_92530 | JGI IMG/M metagenome (GOLD analysis project Ga0126336, IMG submission 92530) | Coral microbial communities from El Islote,Puerto Morelos, Mexico - Siderastrea C C metagenome | ecosystem: Host-associated > Invertebrates > Cnidaria > Coral | place: El Islote,Puerto... | reverse complement strand
TAACCTGATCGTCCTTATGTACTGGTTAGACACGAAACGGAAGCTTGAAATAATTAATTCAAAGGTAGATATAATCAATAAAGTTCCATCATTTTCCTTGCATCAGTGTGTGTTTTATTGGTCATTTTCCCCCTGTGGTTTCTCCGAACCCCGAAGTCCATTTCTTCTCCACGTTTCCATTCCATCTCAGACTCGGCTTTGTAAAGACTCCTCTGACACGTGTGAGTGAAGGCTACCTTTAAAACACGTGCTTCTTGCGCAATCGAGTTTGCGTTGCCGATGTGGAAGGTCAATCCAGAGTCAAGAAGTCAAGAATGGCTAAACAACCTGGGTTACCACAGAAGTCCTAATCCGCATCAGCAAGGAATTAGAGGCATTTGACCCAACTCCAGCAGTTGTCAAGTGATTCAACAGTGGTCAGAGATCAAGGCGTCCTAACTTTGCTTACAGAATGTGGCCAGATGAATTAATTGCAGTTGCTGATTCATGGGAATCACCGGATTTTGACTGACCGAGTTTGTTGTATTAATCAAATGATGTGGATCTACATTCAAGTCTGTATCAGTTTTAAATTAAAATGAGATGAAAGTTGTGAGCAGTAAACTGACAGTGTGTATTTTCTTAGTTATTCATGTTAATTTCAAAGGAAATGAATGTGGAATTTTTCTGTTATCTTGAATGTACCATAAAGTGTAATACTTTTTGAGGCTGAGAAGGTTGATTTAAAAAACATAACAGTATTAGAGTTATCTTCAACATATAGTAAGAGCCTGAAAGGAACAAACACAGGATTGAAATAAAAGATAACATACTGATAAATGAATACTTAACCAATGTCCGAAGCTTTCTGATTTTACTTTTTGGTGCCACTAGTATTTTAAGCTGTGCTCCTAGCATTTTTAGCTGTGCGCCTAAAATTTTGGCAGTGCACCTAGAAATTTCCACCCGGTAGCACAAGTGCTCCCAAAGCCAAAAATAAACTTTGAGCCCTGATTATTATAAAAACGAAAATTCACCGTCGTGTGTTTGTGTTCTACACAAATAGTTGAATTTGGTCATTTCACGTTGTAGTTGTGCACAGAACGGCAAAGAAATAATTATACCAAAAATAACACACATGCAGAGTCGTTGTTTTGTTGATCATAGCTTTTGTTTTGCGACCTTCTCGTTAGCCGTCGCCGTCATGCTAATTTTTTGGCAAATGGTAGGGATTTCTGCAAATGGTAATCTCCAGTCCCGGACGGAATTTTCCCAATACGGAAATTTGCTTACTATTTGCCCAAACCGACCCAAACGGTAAACCGATAATGGGCCATTCCATTTAATGTCCGCACCCCCCCCTATTGAGGGTCAGGGAAATCCTAGGGAGAGGGAGGGGGTTTTTAAAGTCATTTCTGAGGGGGTAGCTATGTCGGTACCTTTGATCTCTCGAAAACATCTGCCTTTTTTCTGAAGGGGGGAATGCGTCGGCACTTTGATCTTTTTTTTCCTAAGGGGTAAAATTTATAATTAACCCTCAAAGGGGGGGGGGGTACGGACATTAAATGGAATGGCCCATTGGTTTGCCTGTGTAAATGGTAAACAAGCAATGACAACCGTAAACGATTGACCCCCACTCCGATCTTCCGATTTATCATGGAATAATTACCTCTTTTCTTTTTCGGTTTAGGCGGAGGAGCTGGCATAGGACCAATTAATTCATCATCTTCTTCTTCCTCGCTGTTATTTGTGGCGTTTAGAGCACGTTTTCTGATATCTACGTCCGCCATTTTGAAAAAGTTATGAAATCATGCTGGTCAGAGCTCTTGACTATGTGAGTATGCGCACAAGGGTTCTGACTCCCAGGGGAAATCATCATATTTACACTATCCCACGTTAATCAATGACTGATGATATATTCTCGGTAAATGAGAAGAACAAGTAATTTCACTTCTCTGCTTTCAATTTAGGGTCGGTATCTTTGCCAAAACAACTCTACCCGCCATGGCATGTTGCGTTTAACAGCCCCGTGTGGTATGGTCAAAGGTAGAAGAAACTGAAATTGATGGGGGACATCTCGTGCGAGTGCTGTTGGAGGCATACAAGTTTGTGTTTTGACTAGCACAGTCATGATTTAGAAGGCCTACATGTAGCTTCGCCACACGACTGTGAAAATGGGAGAACGAATTTGAATCACACCTTAAAGGACTATGGAAGGGCTTGAGAGCTCCATGGCGGCTTACCGCACAGAAAGCGAGGGAAGTACAACAAGCGAAGACCGAGACCTTTCGCTTCGTGCGTTTTTGCAGAGAGAGTCGCTCGGACATCTCACCGCTTTGTTCCCAGACAATGTATCTCTCAGCTATTTTCAAGCGCTTACCGAGGACGATTTGGAACACGAATACAACGTTAAAGATGACAAGGAAAGAGAACTTTTAATGCACTCCATTTTCAAACTGCGGGAAGAGTTTTCAGCAGACGAGGTATGTAACATGTGTTTGCGGCATTTTCAGCAATTGTCGAATTTTCTGTTTACACCGACCTACGACTTACTTTTTAGCCAGGTAATTCACTGAAGTCCTACATTTTAGCTCCAACTGTTTTTACAAATATTCTTTATTTTTTAAAGGTTTATTATTTTTGTTTGTCTCCTGGTAAATACATTTTCGTGTTTCCTAGGCCGACAACACGGCAGGAAACAGCGCGATACCAAAATAATAATCTTGAAGAATATATAAATTGGTTTGAAACACCTCTGGTATGGCGTGCTTATCTTTTCTGATCATACAAAAATTTGCTCTACTTTAGACTCGGTATTTCACAGAATCTTCTTTCAGTTTTATTTGATTTATTCCATTGTATGTTTAAGCGTCTATTACTGGCCTTACGGTATTGGCTTTGGTCTCGACATTTCGAGCTCTCAAATCGTGGTTGTCATCTGGCCAGACTAGGTGTTACTTGATGCATAAAGATCAAACACGTTTTTCCTAAAACAATTCAACAGGGCCAGATACTGTAATCTGATGTCTACTTTCTTCTGACAAGCGCGCGCGAAATTTTGGCATAACTGAAATTGATTCCCCCAAGTTTTATTTTTGCTTGTGCCATTTCCTTTGCTCATTTCCGTCGCTCGGGGCGTGCATTTGTACCCCAGAGAATGCCTCTTTGTTGTGATCTATTTATTGCTGTCATATAGTCAACATGCAATTTCAACCATGCACATTTTGGCCTACAGTAATTCTAAAGTGTCATGCTTCACATAAAAGCTGTAACTCGTAAAACTTATTCAACCGCGAAAAATTCTGTCTCGACTGCAGTTGTAAACAACCGCTATAAATAGTCAAGAAACGCTCTTTAGTGTAAAAAGGCTATGGTATGGCTTTCAAAGGTGGGAAGTTATTTAGGTGGATTAAGCAAAACGCTTTCCCTTCACATCGCGGAATGGTATGTACAAACACAAAGTGTAGACAAGATTAGGTTGAGATCGAGTGGGATGAATTATTATGCAAATTACACTGTACATTAACACCACTCATCTAGTTAGGATCGGAATAATTTTCATTTTAATTTTAATAGAGAAGCTAGTTGCTTGGTTGTTCCATTTAAATATTTTGATTATTTTTAAGATTAGAGGAAAACATGATAAAAAGCTTCCTAATTTCAGGATTTTATTAATTTTGTTGTTTTTCTTAGACATCAAATATACATAAATGTTCAATTTTGTGAAGCCTGATCATGCAAATAATAAAAAGACCATTGTTGATAAAACAAACCTTTTGTTAGTATAGAGTCATTCACAAAAGCTAATAGTGCCTTCGTTTGGCCTAAATTTACTTTTGGTAGTGTAAAGGTACACCCAGAAACAAAGAAAATCAAATTCCTTTTTTAAATGTACCATGGGACATTTGAACTGCACATTTGCCCCTGCTCTGGGGGATTTATAGTTCACTTTAAATAAAGGCTAATACCTTTGGGTTTGCTGGGGAGGAATGGGGGCATGGACACTATGGAAACAATTGACACATTACATAATCATCTGCTAGATAAACCTCTAGGATTAGTCGAACTGCTTGAAAATTGAACAGGCTTAAGATACACAGTTCCGCTCTATGAGCAGAGCAACAGCAACTTTTTTTGAAACCTGAAAACCACCGAAGTGGCAGATGCAATTAACACCATTGCAAAGAAATCTGTATACTATATAGTCTTATTTCTCAGAATTGTCCCAGTGGCCATTCCTGAATTTCAAAGGTTCCATCTCATGTACTCCCTTTTTAGAGACAATTTGAATTTTTCTTTTTTGCTAATAAGCTTATCACGGAAGTGAAGTCAGAGATGCCTAGGGGTATACTTATGCTTGGCCCCTGGGATGGCTTATCCCTCAAGGAGGGGAGAATAGACAGGGATGGGCACCACTCATCAAGAGATATAGAAAAGGCCAAGGTCTGCACATTCCTTCATAAAAAAAGAGAGATGAAAAATTCTGTTTAGACCTGTTTACGTGGTTTGACAGATCCTGTTTCTGGGCTTCTGACCTTCATAAACGAGTTTGAACAAGAGAAATATCAACCTTAGACAACGTTATGTTGGTTGGGAAGACAAGCTTCCTTCTTTTATTTTACATTAAGTGATTCAGAAAAAAATTCGAGTGCAGTGAAAACCCATTAATACGGCCACCAAAGGAAGTTGGAAATTTAAGTGTGTTAAACTAGAGTGGTAAAGTAGTTTTTTAGATGTGAATTGGAGCCTTGAATCCTGTTACATAATCACTTTGCTAAGCAAAAACATCATGTGTATTAGTAGTGAGCAAATCATACAAGCCTGTATTTCTCCATGTAAATAATCTAGTAAATAATTTGGCATGAGGAAATGCACAGGTATTTGACGTAACATCTGTTCTAGGCTTGGATAAATTCTGCCGACATAATTTCGAGCAGAATAAGCAATTCTTGAAGTGAGTATTCTGCTGGCAGAATAAGGCATTTTCGAGCGAATTTGAGCAGAATATCGGAAAATCAGTGACACTAATGATATGCATAACAGTTGTAAGAAAAATTGAAAACTAAATACAAAACAAATGGAAAAATACCTTGTGATTAAAGTGGTTATTAGCTAAAACACACTCATGTAATTCACTGTTTTGTCTAATATTAGTGATAAAAAGTAAGATGAATATCTAATTAGTATTTAGGGTTAGGCGCAGGCTCCTTTCCATATTTGCGAAAATAGATACAAGGCCCAAAGGGCCGAAACTTTTCGGGTACCAAGCAGAATTCGAGCAGAATTAGGGTTTCTGAGCAGAATTTCGAGCAGAATAAGTGATTTTTATGAGCATTGCTGGCAGGCAGAATAAGCCATTTTACAAACAGAATTTATCCAAGCCTAATCTGTTCCCAAGAAGTGAACAATATTCCGAGAATCTGTGAGCTTCAAGGAACTCATGAGGTCCAAGGACAAATACCTGATCATGCATATTTTTAAAACAAATGTTGTTTTTCGCTTTAAGTGGTGCCTGTGTGAAAAACATTAATTGCAAAGGCAGTTGCCTTTTTACTTTTTTTTTACTTTTTGTCTGTTACAAGAACAAGACACTCTCCACTTGAATTTCTGAAAAAAAGTTAAATTTTTGATATGATGTTGTTCAATGCAAGTTTTGGAAACTAGGAATTATGTCTCGGTTTTAGCCAGGGCACATTCCGTCATGTGATGTACTTTGACTAGTTGAATGCATTGCATGCAAAGATATTTGATTGATTATAACAAATTGTAAATTTTGTTTTTCCACTGCAGTCTGACTCTGAACTTGACAACAGTACGGACTTAAATTCAGAAGTATTCTCGTCTTTGCCACGTAATTTCAAGCTCAATCGTTCAAGGTTCTCAGATGAATTTGGAGATGGAAGAGCCAAAAGGAGAGAGAGTTTTGGCTTTCCTTCATCAAGGCTTGATGAGACGTCTAATTTGTTGCGCATGAGGGCAAATCCATCCCTGGGAAGCTCTGAACCCAACCTCACTGGAAGCTGTGTAAGTGAGCTGCTGGTACATAGAGCATATGTAAACAATTCTCATTGACCTCACCTCTACTTCTGTAATGAGAATGGGCGCCTTTATAGAATCTACTGCTCTTAAAGCAATGTATAGGAAAATTTACATGTAGGATGGGGAAGAAAAATTTTTAGGGTGAGGAACTGTTTTAGAGTGCCTTCGGGAAGGTATACAAATAAGACCAAGAGGAAATGGGAAACCGTCACAAAAATCGTCGTTCATTGACCAGTTAAGTTTTCACAGGTACGGTAATTTTTGTTGCAATACCTATTCAGCAAGACAGGTACATTGAACAGAAAACTGAGAAAGGAATAATTTTTAATTCAGAAAATTGTGTATTGTATTTGTCCATTTATTTCAATATGTGGCCATTGAATTTACTAAAAGTAGGCAGGGCCCAAAATTGCACCTAATACAGGCACCAATGCGCCTAAATTTCCTGCGTTGGCGACCAAATCCTGAAAATTAGTCGCCAAATTGGCAACTACAATTTATTCTTCATCACACCCTGTCTGAAGACCTTGGGAATTTTTGAAACCATGTAAAACAAAATCTGTGGCAGTGATAGGCATTCAAGCATGCTAGTTTCAGAAAATCGGCACTTGCTCCACGAAGAAAATCTGTCGCTGGATGCCATCTTGGATTTCAAGTACTTACGTTGTATATGGCCCCTTCTAGAGTCCCTTCTCCATATATGGAAAAGTGAAAGGACAATAAGTTACAATGGCCACCATTTATCACAACGGTGAAGAAAGCATTAAGAACTGAAAACTATTTTTAGGAGCAGTTTTTTCTCAGTTTGAAAGGAAAGGTCTTCAAGATTCTTTGATTTGTACTTTATGAAAATGAAATGGAATTTTGAAGCATACATTCACTTTACTTTGAGCCGGATGCTTTGAGAAGGGGCAAGAGTACTGCAGTGTTTTTGAAGCTGTTTGAGAACTGTTTTAATGAATTAAAGCTGGCTGTTTTGGTACAATCTTTCTTGATATAATTCTCTTTGTTAACATATCAAGTTAAGCTTATTTTTCTTTAATTTGGATGTTTGTAATGCACCCTAGCATCATTCTGGAGGGTCTAACTCTTCAAAATAACAGAATAAAACCTTTTTGTTTACTTTTTAAAAACTGGGGACTAACTTTTTGGTATTGGTGAATACTTTGAAATATTTAGGAGCCAAGCTTAAGTGGCTCCTTGAAAAAAAAGTTAATTTCTTGCCCTGGTAGGATGGGCCACATAATTACACGTATTTCAATTAATGCACGTGATGATTAAAAAGTAAGGCAGGTGACATGATTCACCACCCTGCATTTTTGTTATGACAAGAAAACGAGATACAGGCTTGTCCCTAACGGCCGGCTGCTTGGGTCCTTTGTACCGGCTACTTTTGTGATATATATCTTTTTAAAGACAAATTATTAGTTCATTACATTGAGTTCTGGGAATTACATGAAGAAAACCACTAAAGGTATGAGTTTACAGAAATAAAATTGAAAAGTTTCGTTTACTTGTGGAGCTGACATTATTGGAAATTTGTGCTCAGAAACAAGGAAATTCCATTTCTGGGGATTTAAAGGGGCATGGTCACAAGGATTTCGCAGATTTCTGGTCAAAACTGTGCTAAAATTATAGGCAGCAAACTTTATCAATGCCCAACATTGTGTTTGAACATTTAAAGGAACATTAACGCGATTTCATTAAGAGAAAACAAACCATGACCATTTAATATCGATTTAATGTCAACACGCTGAAAAAATTTGAAAAGTTTAGCCTAATTTTTTCAAATTGCAATCCATTTCCATCCGTGCCATCCGAAGCAACAGGTGACAGAAAATAGCTTCAGTGAAGTAATATAGTCTTTGATAACAATTTCTGGGCGTTCATGAATGTGAGGACATATTTTTTATTTTTAAAGTGAACTAAAATAGCGTGACTATACCCCTTTAAAATGTAAAAATTTCCTATGGGAGCATGCCTCCAGACCCCTCCTAGAAGGGATCGCCTTTGGTGCTCGACAATCACTTTCTGGCTACTTAGAAATTTTTGCCAGCTGCTTGAAAAGTTGTGGACAACCATGGAGATATGTATTTGCCTTCCATTCTGTGGATTTATTTTCTCAGTTTTAAGTGAAATTTATACAACATGCATTTGCGATCATATCCCCTTACCTCATAGGGAATGACGGCTGGTACCTAGATTGTGTTTGTTTCTCTGCATTGTTTTTTTTCCTCATCTTGTAAGATGGTAGTGACTTTTCGGCGGTACTGTATCATTTCCAGCGTCAATTTAATCTGCTGTTTTGTTGATTTTCAGGGTGACATAAGCCGGAGACCAAGGTATGAATTCAGTGTTTAATTTATTACCAAATAATAAATCAATATTGTAGTGAAGTAATAAATTATTGCAATAAAAATATTATTATTCTGTATTAATTTATGTTTTTGATCATTGAGTAGTTACTAGTATAACACAGCTCTGCTTGCGAATTTATAAATAGTACTTAAAAGACAGGCAGAACAGAGCATAATTGGTTATGTAGATTGTGTACATGTGTAAAGCATAGTTTAGTGAGCAACATCTGACTACCTTGTTTGCATATGAATTAAAAAAAGTTGCACTACACTGCCTTATATACTGTATGTACATTGTCACATTGGACTTATACCTCAGCGTAGCGACATGCACTGTAATAATGTCACTGTGTATAATTATTCTGTTCAAAATGCATTAAATTAAATGAATTCTGGGGTGAAAAAGTCGAAATTACACTTAACGCATACAGCTGGTACAAGTGTGCTCAAGTACCTTACATTTAATGTAATATAACATGCACATTTGTACATGTCGATGTTACTTTTTGTGTAAGTCATATTTTGCCATACAGCAGTTTATTTGCTTTTCTGCATGACAATTACTTTTTCAACCTTTGGACGCTCTGTATCACTTAGAGTCTTTCAAATTGTCTTTTTTCCTTAAAATTAACCTTTTATCAATCGTCACATTTGGTGCCATATGCTAATTTTAATCAAAATGAAACATCTACCTGATAACAAACCATGTGTACAGATTGTCTATTCAAAGGAATAAAGGAATATTCTGTGGAGAGGTTATAACCATATTGCTTTTGGTGTGATCACTTCATCAAGCCACTCTCTTTTCTGTGTTTTATAATAATAATGAATTAACATCTGGTTGGGGCTCTTTCCTGCCTGAATTCAAAAGCTTGATCATCATGAATAAAAACATCGTAAGGTTTGTGGTAATACTTTATATAATTATAATATATATACGTGTATATGTTTTGCTAAGCATGGGAATCTAATATCAGCTGCCCTGTAAAAGCTTTTGCTGTTTTTGTTACATGTTAATGTTTGGCCCAGTAAACTGTAAGTGAAAAGATGAATTTTGTTTGACTGATTTAAGGTAGTGTAAATTGTATCATTCTCTTGTTGTAAGTTCTCTTTATTACTGTTAAGATGTAGATTACCACTGGTAGTAAAAACATGTACCTGTACACATAGTGCATTTTTTACAGTACTTTTTACAATTATAATGGTCCAGCATTAAATTGAAAGTTATTTTGTGCCATATTTTTCAGTTCTTGAATGGCAAATCCAGTTGTATCCAAGGCTAAGATAGTAAATTATATAAACAAAAAAAAGCAGAGTATTGGTCACTTTAGCACTGAAGGCCACATTTACTTTGAGTCATTTTTCTTTGCTCGTTTCTGTTTACATTTAGTTGAATGTCTTTTCCATCTGCTACTTTTTCCTTACTTGCTTTGTCTTCGATATTTGATTTAAAATGGTGAAAACAGCATAAAATAGTAAAAATTTCTATACAACTTTTGAAGAATAATTTAATGTTAAGTGTTGTTTTTGTTGCAAAAATTTGATCTTTGTCATATATACACATTCATCAGTCTTGCTTATTTTCATGGTTTCCAATGTTTGGTTGATTTGAAGCTTTGTGCTCTAATTTTTGCTGATATTGAGTACTACACTAAAAGCCATGCATCACAAGGGTTTGCCAATTTTGTGAAACTTTACAATTAATGTTGCACATGAAAATTAGAGAGCATTAAGTGCATTTGCTAAGTGACAAAAACTGTGGTCACGGACGTGTCAGAGTGTGAAGTCAGTTCTGGACAGGATTTAGTTATTATAGTTTTATGGTATGGCACACATTTTAATTTGCAAAATCCATTCTTTTTTCTTAACTGTCATTGTCTGAATAATTAATATGTTAGTTTCTATGGCTGAATGCTTGCTTGTACAAGACAAATGTAATATTTTTGTGTGTTCTTTTGTGTGGGATAATGGTTGCCCTTCTGATAAGATGCTATTTGCAATTTAAGTTTCCATTTTTGGAACATTTGTAAAGGTAGTGATATCTTTAAGTTATGAATTTTTTTTGATAAGAGAACAATAGAAATTATTACTCACAGCAGACTACATGTCTGGATCTCTTTTCTTTCTCTGAACACCTTTGTGCAGTTCTTTTAAAATTTCTTTTAAATCCCTCTTGTCAAAAGTCAAAACTAGCAACTTCCTAAAGAAGTCCTGAAGATCTTTCCATCCCCTGAAGGTTAATGCAATTTGCAGTATATTTGAAAGCCATGTCAGAATTCTTTTTTTTTTTTACTTCTAGAAGTTTTCAAAGTCATAACAAAAGGCTTCATGTAATGTATAGGTACACTGTATTGTTAGTACTAAGTGGATCCTAACAATATACACCTGTAGAACATGTCCACTCTTATTTAATTTATTGTTGTAATAGGTGACAACAACAAAGAAGTATTTTTCTGCATATTCATATGCATACTACTTGGTCTTTCAAAAGTGAATTCAAAGATCTTCATCACTCAAGTTTAGGTTTTATTCACTGAAGCATCTAAACACTGTGAATGGATTGATCATGTTTCCAAACTACTCAGACATGCAAATGTACTGTAGTTTGAGTCAGATTTATTTAATAGTTTTGGGCCAGCAAAACGTGCATCTCACACAATATTATTCAAGACTTGTTTTCTTTTGAAAATGCTATATGTAAATTGTTTGCCCTAGTTGTTCCAGTTTGATATGATTACATGAGCTTGATGCATCTTAAAGAAATTTCTTTCTACAAGTACATGTTTGAAGAAGGTGCTGTTGAAAAGAAGTTTTGACTTAAAACCATAACTAATCACTGTGAATGTCCTATAAGAGAATGTGGAACTTGGTTGTGACACATAGAACTGTCATTTTTGTTTTCAAATATAACCAGTCAGATTCAAATATTGTTGTTATGTTAGTGGGGACTAAATTCAAATCACCTGTAATTGTTAGTAGTTCTTTTGTTCTATCATATGAATTGAAATGATTTATCAACAAGTAATCAGCTGATTGTTACTGTTAATATTCAGCTCCTTTAATGCTGGGACACGGAAAGCAGGGAGAAGTTTTACTACAACAAGCTCTATGCCATCAGGATCCAACAGACCCTATTCACCTTTCTCCTCACCATATTCACAAGGTTTGGAAGTTATGCTAACACTTGTACATTTAGTATGCATTTTTTGTCTTACTAACACATGCACATGTTGTATTTAATGTTGGTGGTTTTGCCAGCAGAAGATTTAACACAAATGTCCTTAAGGACGGTGCCTCCTTTTGTTACTGCGCATATGTTCTGCGCATCTTGGGTTATTCGGGTTTTTTAAGGAATTTGCTGACTAATACAATATTTTTGCCTGGTTTATGACTGTGAAAAAAGCAGATCTTAGGAAGGGCTATTAGAATACAAAAAGAAAATTGGGGGTATCGAAGCATTTTTCAGAGATAATTGAGCTTAAATTTGGAAAGAAATTGCCATACATTCTTTGTATTTTAACACTTTTTTAGAATTATGGTTGCTTAATTATCTCTGAAAAATGCTTGGTTACCCACATTTTTCTTTTTGGATTCCAAAAACCCTTGCTAAGATCTGCTTTTCCCCATAATCATAGCCTTTGCAAAAATGCCTCTGTATTAGGAGGCACCACCATCCTTAATTGATATCATTATTGAGCCTTATTGAGCAGACTCCAGCTCAGTCTATTGCCGTTATAGTTATTAGTTACTGTGCTTTCTGTCAGGTACAGACAGTCCAGTGGGAAGTCCAAGTTTTCACACTTCATCAAACTGTACCTCAGCTGGAGCTCATTTTGCTTTTTCAAGTGTTAGAAAGTGAGTACCTGCTAAGGGTGTTCTTATTTTTTATGAAACATGACAGAGAGTGTTTCATCAGGAATTTGATCTCCAAGAATAGACTTAAAAAAAAAAACAGTGTTAGCAGCTCTGTCTTTCTGGACAAACTCAATGTGTTAGATATCCTAATGAAATGCTCTCTAGTGTTTGATAAGAAAAATTGTTTCAAAATAAAGAGAAAATGTAGAACAAAAATGGTCAAAAATCTTTGCTAATAAAGACTGAGTTAAGTGGCAAATTAATTCTTGAGTTTGAGAATATCTGTGAGGCCCATACCAGATCAAGGATGTACATGTAACTCCTTGGTATATCATACTTTTTAACTAAAAGTCTTTGGTCTGAGCTGTATCTCTGGTATTGTGTTTTTGCTGAGAGAAGAAACCTGGCTGCACATGGCCTTTCTTCACTCAGAGCCCACTTGTGCAAAGCAAGATTTTAGCAGTCTAGGATTGGGATAAACTTCAGAGCACAGATATTAAGACGAAATCCATCAGGAAATCGAGTAATCAGTGGACAAAAATCTTGTACCAGAATAATTTAAAGTATATCGCATTCTTTTTTACACTTTTTAAGAGCTATAGACGTAATAAGTTATCTGTAATAACAC
>Ga0126336_10001240_pt1 | contig 12858 bp, 6 predicted proteins | sample SidCmetagenome_FD_92530 | JGI IMG/M metagenome (GOLD analysis project Ga0126336, IMG submission 92530) | Coral microbial communities from El Islote,Puerto Morelos, Mexico - Siderastrea C C metagenome | ecosystem: Host-associated > Invertebrates > Cnidaria > Coral | place: El Islote,Puerto... | reverse complement strand
GTTAAATTCCCATACAAATCCTAATATTTATCACCATGCTCGTTCACTGAGCTTCTTGTTGACGAACACTTGGATACTAAGTAATGGTAATTGGACTGAGTGGAGTACAATTCAGGAAGTAGTCGGGTGAGTAATTTTATATCGGCCGAGCGCGAAGTGGGAGGACGATTTGAAATTACGAGCACGATTATCCCTGAATTGTACGACACGAAGTCCAGTTACCAATTAATCGTATCTCTAACAAAATGCGAGATTAGAAAATGTACGTGTTCTTCGCGAATATATTTTTAATTATCAGTTTTGCAAGCAGTGGAGATACAGCTATAAAAAGAACCCATTTCAGTGCACCTGATTGACGCGTGCGCAGCGTAGTTGTCCCATTACAGCTATCCAATTACAAAAAGTTCAAATTCGACAGCTGTAATTGGACACCCACGTGATCACCCTCCAATTACGTATCAAATAGGCGTGCAGACAACCAATCACAATCGAGCATTTTGTTATAGATACGATTAGTTATATTATAGTCGCTTCACTTTTGGTTAGTTACGTTCTTTGTAAATGTTTGCAAAGAGAAAAGCGAAAGCGTGAAAACGGACATTGAATGTTAACCCTATTCAGTCCGGGGGGGGAGAGGGGATCCTGCCCGCACGGACTTTGGACGTTTGTAACTTTTTAAATAAGCAAGCTAAAGCCACAGAACTTGCTCACTTTTCTTAAAATTTATCTTGAAACAGTTTGGTATAGTACATCCTTGTCTAACAAGTTGATGTTACCATGGCAACCAGTTTTTGACAAGCGGTTTTTTCAGAATTTTGATTTCTTTTTAATAAAAAATCATTACTCTTTTGAAGTAAATTTTACATTTTTATATCATTTCCGTGTTAATTTATTGATTTTGATCACTTCTTGATCAATTTTGGCGGTCAAGAAATCCAAGATGGCTGATCCAAGATGGCCTCCTTTTAAGAACAAAAACGTTATTGTGACGTCATATGATGTCATCATCTGATGTTGCGGACCTCAATGGAAACATTTTTGGCGTACTATCTGTCCTTCAAGTTTCGTTGCCATAGTTTTAATATTCTTTGAGTTAAGAGGTGGGAGCGGAATCCCCCTGCCCCGTCCCACAAGAGCAAAAAAAGCCCGGTCTGAATAAGGTTAATTTTGTGTAACGTAGTCAAATTACTTGAAAGAATGTTAAATATTCAGTCACCATTTGTTGTGTCAGTTGATGTTTTGATAACTCACTAGCAGTGACTTTAAAGGGTGGATTCGTTTGCATAATACGCGTGTACTTGTCACATTTTAACGTGTACCCTGTTGCAAATAAACGGGACGATCAGAACCCCAGAAAAGCTACTACGTACACTGTTTTTAGCGTGATTGAAATGTACAGCAACAGGGCGGAAAGTAAGGAAAGCGTCAGAAAATTATTTCTTGGGTGGTTGATAGCCCAATTTCGATACATTAAAATTCAGTCTTAAACAAAAGGCATCATTTCGAGGGGAATAAACCCATATATATAAATCCTTATATTATTACCCTAAGCCTCGTAGTGATGTCTATCGTTTTAAGTTGAATTTTAATATATCGAAATTGGGCTATTTGCCTTTAAATGATGTCGGGAATTTAAGAATTGATTACAAATAAGAGACAAGTGATGGAAGTAGCTTCCGAGAATATGGCAGGTGCAGGAAGTGGGGAAGATGAGAAAATGGTATAAAGGGAAGATGACTATGATTATGTAACTGTTAGGGTAGTTCAGATTTATCAGTGGTACCAGATTGGTAACTGATTTACGTTATCTGTAAATCCGTAATTAATTAAAATTCAGAGGGTTGGCAATTTGACAGCCTGTTTATTTGCCTCGCATTCAGGGTATGCGTATAGGCTATGCGATTGATCAATGGTGTATCGATTTTTCGCATTCATAGCTCGATACATTTGCATTAGAGCAGCACGGGAAAATGCAAACTTTCGGAAGTAATTGAGCCGACATGTCCCTCCTTTGGGAGAAGTTATCAGAGTTGACAGCGTCAAAATAGCCAATGAAGTACGAGTGCCTGTAAGGCTGTTATTCATACTAACTAGATTTTAATCTTATCTTTATATTAATCTAAGTTTTAATCTAATCTTTATATTATTGTAATTGCATGTTTATAATGCGCATTGGATTATATTATAGGAAATGCACAATAGATATAGATAAATAAATAAATAAATAAATAATAATACATCAAAATTGCTCGCTCTCTTAAGACGTTGTTGCAGTGCGTAATAGATTTAGATTTCCATGTGATTTCAAAGAACAAATTTTAAAATTTTAAAGTACAAAAGATATCTTTTAGATTTTAGCGTGGCAACTTGTGTAAGAAATTAGATTAAGTTTCTCGGCTTGTGTTCATTTTAGGCATTTTAGCATTTGAGAGACTTTGAACATTTTAGCGGCATTAGTGCTATATATTCATTTTTAAGAGAAATGAGGTCTTTTTTTAATAAAAGTTCGAAAATTAGCTGCAAAGGCTATATGCTATGTCTCTAAATAGCATGAACAGGGCGCGAACGTGTCCTCAGTTCGGAAAAAATATTATTATTATTATTATTATTTATTATTATTATTATTATTATTATTATTATTATTATTATTATTATTAAAATGCTTATTATTTGCCAGGAGTGAAATAAGCTAGTGACAGCATGGTTTTAAAAAGTTTCCGAATCTGTTCTACGGAAGTTGATATTATGATGATTTAAAGCTGATTTAATATCTACTTTGAATATGTTTTTTGAAGCAGCGAAAATGGCAGGAAATTTTTATTATTGCCTTCTATAGGAGGGCTAATTTCCAAATCGTCAGCGTGAAGCAAAACTAATTTATGCATTAGCGACATTTTGAGATATGGACCACTGTAAGCGGCCCGGAACCGGAAGATTCAAACATAAAAGGGTGGTAGCACATACATCAGTTATACAATTGAATAATGGACCTATTGTTGGACTGGAATAATCATATGCTACATTTGATCATTTTCCGAACGAGCTCTCGAAACCTTCAAAAACGTGCGAAACATAAAATACTCTCCGATAATGATATTGTGTTTGTTCAAGGTACAAAGGAAGCACAACGTAGAAGGCGCGGAAAACTGCTTGGATCATTAGCAAAGAAATTGACGTAAAAGCCTTTAATTTCGCTAGATTTTAACTCTAAAAAATACAAATTTCCAATATGACTTTTATATCCAAGGGGAAAGAATCTACTGCCTGAGGTAATACTATCAAACAGGTTGTTGGCATTTTCTTTGCGATACACGCAATTAGGTCCACCCATAACATTGAGCAAATATATCCACCCACATATTAATTCGATATTTAACTCATTAAACGCAAACTGTAAACGAAACTATCGAAGCAGCTGTCTACCTTCTAGTCTCAGCTAATAACTCACTCTGTTGTACTACAATTTTAAAGGACATTATGGCAGAAGACAAAGAAAACCAATCTCATCTGACCATAGAAGAAGAAGATGAGCACACTGGTATGTAAAAATTATAACAGCTAGATTTATGAACAAAACAGAGTGAATGAACGAATGGTGAAATAAATGAACAATGTGATGAAGAAAATAGATAAAGGCGTGGAAAGAACTAAACAATGAACGAGAAAAGAAAATACTGACTGACTGACTGACTGACTGACTGACTGACTGACTGACAGACTGACTGGCTGGCTGACTGACTGACTGACTGATTGACTGACTGACTGATTGACTGACTGACTGACTGACTGACTGACTGACTGACTGACTGGCTGACTGACTGGCTGACTGACTGACTGACTGACTGACTGACTGGCTGAAACTTAAAATTAGTAAAACTTAACGTCTGGCTACTTTTTTTTCCTTACTAGTGTCTTTTAAGGGAACAAGTGAAGAATACAAACAAGACAGGGCCAGGTATGAAGGTCTGAAGTAATCACTTACAATTCGGCACGGCTAGATGTTTTAAAGTTTTAGAATGTGGTCAAAAAAATGCGAGACTGCGAGGTTACTGCAACGGTTACCCATGTCTGTCTGTTTATCCATCTGTCTGTCTGTCTGTCTGTCTGTCTGTCTGTCTTTCTTTCTTTCTTCATTTCTTTCTTGTTTTCTTTCTTCCTATATTTGTACAATCATTTGTACAATCATTTGTCATTCAAAGTGAATGAATTTCATATATTCATAATTTCAATCATTTGTCTATTCACTCATTTACTCACTCATTTAGACAGTTACTGTGTCTGTCAGTCATTTTTCGCAAATTTAGCTATTTACAGCACGTTTTTTTCTGTCCAAAAATACCGTACAGCCCCTAGTTATTTTCTTGTCGACAAACTGTCTATTTATATTTTCTCTTTGGTGAATTTATCTCTTTGAATCTGTATTTTGTGATTTCTTCTTCACAGTATTGAAAGCCTTAAGGAAGAAATGCTTTGACGATGATGCAGAAGGTTTTTTGTATCTGATGTCGTCGTTCGTGGATTTCTTTTCCAACAAGGAGCCGTTTGTCAAGTGTTTTGCTAGATTGAAATGATTTCTTTTTACGTTAGAACGAAATCAAACGTACAGAATCAGCCGGGCGAAAACAGAATGAGCTTTTGAATTACCTCCGAACGTTTAAAACTGTGGAACTAAGAGTGAATGAATTAAGAATAATATTATAGAGTGATTTTCTATTAAATATCCACTGAAATTCGCGTTTGTGTTCTTAAAGTGATAGGTTTAGCGTTCAGGAAGGAGAAGAATGTGAACTCCAACAAGTAGATGGAGAACAAAGCAGTGAAAGTAGTGAAAGTAGTGAAAGTGAAAGTGGTATGTACTTAACGTAACCCATGACAGGGTTGCAGCATCACTATTTGTTCTTGCATGCTCCGATGCTCTGGGTGAGCATTTCTAATTTGCCTGCTTGTTTATAATTGCTGAAAGTTTTTGTCTGGTCAGTCGGCTCTCACCCTTAAACCGATGGATAATTACCTTCACTTGACGAGCAGCATACTGTATCTTTTCCTAGGTTACGCTTTTGTTCGAAACCAGAATTTTTCAGGCTTTTTAGAACTAGGCTACTGATTATGAACATTTATTTACTTTCATGAGTCGGTGAAGTATGATCATCCGGGTAAGTGTGGTGCTGAGAGGGACTGTTTATGGTGACATTGACTGACGTTTCGACAATCTGAGGGCAAATCATCATCAAGGTCAAGTGATCATCAGGGTCACTTTACTCTGATGACGACTTCTGCTCAGGTTGTCGAAACGCCAGTCAATGTCACCATAAACAGTCCATCTCAGGACTACACTTACCCGGACGATCACACTTCACCGACTTATGATAATAATAATAATAATAATAATAATAATAATAATAGTAATAATAATAATAATAATAATAAAAATAATAATAATAATAATACTTTATTTAATGAGGGTAACATAATTTACTGGTTGCCCAGTAGTTTTCAATGATATGACTCCTGGGTTCAAATCACTTGCTATATACATACTTTGATAGCCCGGGAAAACCGAGGTTACGAGTTAGCTCTTTAATTTTTATCTCTTATTTTTTTTTATTAAATAAATCTTTTTAGAAGGTTGGTTCGACCCGAAATTGTCAAAGACAAAGAAATTATTAGAGACTGTGAAAGAAAAGCCGTATCCTAAGGTCCGCGGAAAACTGACAGCAAAGGCACTAATGGATTATAGTGATAACCCTCTGATATTTGCCATAAAGGTAAGTGAAGTTATGCCATCCATTTATTCATTTATTAGATTAAATCTAGCATGAAAGTAAATGGATGGTAAAACATGTACTAAAATTTTTGTTTCAAACGTTTTAACGCCGTTTTAATGAAAAATATTTGTTCTTGGTACAATGAAATCAAACTGACTGTCACAGGACTAATGCAATTTGTTTTTAATTATCATTATACTGTCGAAGTCAAACGCATATCACATGAAACGTAAACAGCATCCAATTAATTTAAGCTCACATTTGTGAGGTGACATCAAAACTAATTCTTGTTAAAAGAAGATCATTTCTGAAACAGAAAGGATGCTCCTTAGTCTGAGCAAAGATAGTGAAGGGAAAGTTTACCGTTTGTTACTACCTATCAATAACCAGGGAAAGGGGGGGGGAGGGAGGTAGAAAGTGCTTGTGCTGACTTCAAACATTTTTATCAAAGAAAGGAAAAATCCACCAGACGTTATGAATCTTCCTTAAATTAACCTCGCAACAATTTGATATGATATGTCTGTTGAGGAATTTAGATGGTGTCGTTGCAACTGTAATTCGACAGAAATTTTTCGTTTTTTTTCTTTTTTCTTTTCTTTTTTTTTTTTTTTGGTCCGAAGTTTTTATTTGTTTTTCGGCACGTATTTTACATCTTCATATCATTACAGCGTTTCGTTTTTGATCGTGATTACTTTTTCCTCGGTTTTAAATGATTTCCGACGCTTTGGAGGGGGGGGGGGGGCTCCATCCTCCCGGGCTGTGAAACTCTAAATGGGTCCCGGTTGGGTGACAAGGACGAGAACCAGTCGTACCCCAAACGAAGAGAAAGAGGTTATAGGACTTTCTTCCTTGCGCGATAGTTGACCTAGAAGAAAGCTTCCATTACGGTCATCTGACAGAGTCAATCTGCGTGAGAGACTTAAGCCTTAATTCTCAGGATTCAGCGGGAATTCTTCTGCTTGGTATCTGTTAACGTTATCTGATAATTAAATTGCGATAGAAAAAATCGGAAATTCCCTTCTGGAACTCTAGTATCATGAAAGGACAATTACCTTAGAGATCCCATTTCTGTCAACAGTGGCACTATTTTTTCAGATCAACAAGGTTAATATATTACGAAGCATCCGTAATAGGAGAAATCCCTCCGCCCCGCGTAGTTAGTTCTGCAACATTTTGGCGCGCTATTATAAAGAAAGGGAAAAATTTTTCAACTCCGCCATCTCCAGCGTTAGCGTAAAAAGTAACTGAACCTCTTTACATTTATCTGTGCTATAAGGCGTGATTTTTGAACAATATCCGGTAAGTAGCTCAATATATTTTAGTTTTGCTGGCAGGATAAAAACAAGTTCATTACAAACGCCATGGCGAGAAAAACTCACTGGGCTTTTATTGCGATCTACAGCGTAATCTGGAGCAGAAAACATCTCGGACAACAGGTTTTCCTATAAAGTGGGAAAATGCATTCTAAATTTCACTTCCTTAGAACCAGATGTAGGCGCATTTGGCCACTTGCTAGCTTCTATGTTACCGATAATAACCCAAGCAGATAAAACCCATGTATTTCTAGAGTCGAAACGGGGATTTTCTTTGCAAAAAAAAAGGCTTCAGTATTGTGCAGTAATTTATCTGTTAACCTTCGTGGATAAAATTTACCTGGATTTAACAGATGGACCAAGGTATTGGTTTGCCTGTTCTTTACAGTTCAATAATTTCTTTGCGCGCGAACTCAAGACTCACGCAAAAGATTAATATCCTGCCTTCAACGACAGGATAATGAGGACATGTGGGAAGGATATGGCCGCAAAAACGTGCTCGGATTAACTCGGCATTGACACCTTTCTCTAGCTTGAGGTTTCTGGTCTGCTTTCATAGGGTGGTTCTTGTTACAACTCCTACTAAGATTTTGGTCAAAATGTTTTACCTAAACAGCGGGGATCTATTTTCCTGAACCGGCTTAAGCCACTCATGCGGAATAATCTTACATTCTGATTGGAGACTTAATATAACCTAAACGTGCTCACTTTTACTGACCGAAACCTTACTCGTAGGTCACTGAAAGTCTCCATGAACGGGCAAACGAGAAAGGGCCTGATAAAGACGATTTCCTTGGTCTAGCCAATCGCGTAGAAGAGTTTACACTACGCTTTCTGGATCCTTTGAAATATAAAGAACATAAACGGGAAGCGTTCCTCAAAACTCTGAAGCTGATCGCATTCTAGTGACTGCAATCAAGCATAAACAAAAAAAGGTAAAGTTTAAATATACATTTATATACTTTTTTGGTCCTAAGGGTCATGTTGAGAATTTAGGGCATTAGATTAGAACTAGACAGAAGATGTCAATTTTGAACATTTATTTCTCAAACATTGCAGAATTATTCCAGTTGAAAATTACATTAGACTTATTTAGGAAAACTTAGGCTTCAAGGAAATCCATATCTCAGGAGTCAATTTTCACACCTTAGGTGCGAATTCACATTTAAATCAAGAAAACCCCCCAAAAATGCTCATTTGTAGCTTTCCCTTAACAGTTACGAAAATAAATTCGTTTAATAGAAGCAGATTTGAAATAGCCGGCTGATGGTATCATTATGTTTTGGAAATATACCTGGCGCCTAAAAGGCTCACCAAAACCAAAACCAGGACTGTAAATTTGTACAACGCAACCATTTATCCAACATGGCCAGGAGCCCATCCTGATATGGCGAAGACTAGGAGGCTCTACAAGATTGTCAGTCACGTGACATAGGCATGCATTACGTACAGAGAAGGAAAAACTTGGTATCCGTCTATTAATTATTAACTTTCAATTTTAATTTAAACTCACTTTTTTAAAACCAATTTTCAATTTTCTTAAAATTCATCAATTCCCCAATTTTTCTTTACGTTCACTTTAAAAATTGCGAAAAAATTCTTACAGATTTATGGGAGCAATCAATATAAACCTATTGAAGTGTTTTTGGATTGAATGAAATTTCATGGGGATAATTAAGGAAATGGGCTAAAACGTTGGGAAAACAGGGCATCTGACCAGACTTCCCCCTTAACTTCACAAACATGGACAGTGTCATCTTTCCCAGGAAAGATTCTCATGACACGAGCTAGGGGCCAATCTACTCTTGGGGTCTTCTCATCGATGACCAGAATCAAATCACCAAACTTGGCATTGCGTGTGCTCTGGTTCCACCTGCTACGAGCAATAAGGCTAGGTAGATACTCACGTAACTACTTGGACCAAACTTGATTGATTATGACTTGTGTCTGTCTCCACGGCTTCTTGCTAGAAATCTCCTTGTCAGCAAAAGCACCACAGGATAACACAGGATTCGCACGAAAAATGAGGAATTGGTTATGTGTGATGGCTTCTAAGCCACTGCTACTAGAACTGACTTCAGTTAGTGGTCTGCTATTCACGTAAAACTTTGAGGGCTTTCTTTCTGGACTGGACTAAACGCTCCCAAATACCACCAAAGTGGGGTTATCCTGACGGATTAAAATGCCACTGGATCTGTTTGTAAGACAGAAAATCAGCAATCTGTGACTGGTTCCAGCTCTCCATGCTCTGCCTGAGCTCACAATTAGAACCATTGTCGGAATATATGTCGGACGGTGGGGCGCACCTTGCCAGAAATCTTCTAAGTGCATTAATAAAGGATCAGTTTCCAATGACTTTGCCACTCCAAGATGTACTCCTCTCGTCACCAAGCATGAAAATAAGCAGCCGTAACGCTTCTCTTGCTTGCGTAAGTGTTTGACCATGATTGGTCCAAAGTAGTCAACGCCCACCTTTGAGAAAGGTGCAGATACTTACAAACGATCCTTCGGAAGGCTTGCCATCAATGGGTGCTCTGGCTTTACTCTTCGTCTTTTGTACAATGAACAAGCGTTAAGGACTCTTCTGAAAGTAGATCGAGAGTGAAGGATCCAGTATCTTTACTTCAGTTCATTGCGAACGTGTTCTGTGCTTCATGTTTAAGCTTCTTATGGCAATCCATGATAATGAGACGACTTAGCTGATGATCTTGAGGAATGATAATTGGGTGCGTAACGTCGTAAGGAACTGTTGCTTTACCAATTCGCCCGCCAACCCGAAGAATGTGACTTTCATCCAACAAAGGAGTTAAGGTCTTCAAGCGACTTCTGGTACCAACCGGTTTACCAACTTCAATGTATGTTGTCAATCGCAGATGGAAATGCTCACCTTCTAGGCAGATTTGATCAACATTCCATGATTTCTTGAACTTACAGTGCGTTGGTTCTTGGCTGACTTCTTGTTTTGCTTCTTCTGCAATTCTGAATAAATCTTCGGACATAAGCGGTAATTCGACAGACTTTAGTGAATGACGAGTACCTGGACAAGTCCATAAACCGAGGGGTAAATTGTTAAGTACCGTCAGATAACAGGACAGTTTCAGTCGGCACATCACCAGCAAAATCAGGGGGAAGGTTCGTCTTTGGAATATCTTCGGGCCAGTGATCTTCCGGCAGTAACAGGAATGCTGGTCCATTCAACCAGCGGGCTGTCGGGAGTAATTGCATCAGCTGGAATAAGTTTGCCTGGACAATGGCGCCATTGCTTTGGTTCTGAAGTTTCCAGAATTTCAGAAAGTCTGTTCGCAGTAAGGGAGGGGTAACGCTTTGACAATTCACGAATTTGTCCAATAACAGCCCTACTGTCACTCCAAAAGATGACGGTAGAAATTTTGTAATCATGCTCCCTTTAGATCATACCGGCTAACCGCTCATTGAGAACTGCTACCTGAAGTTCCAGTTTTGGAATGCTCAATGGTTTAACAGGTGCAACACGGGTATTAGCAGCTACAAGCACACATAGTCTCTGACCATCAGCATATTCGAAACGGAAGTAGGCAACAGCACCAAATGTTCTTTCACTTGCAGGTCCAAAAACATGCAGTTGGATGGACATCAGAGAGAGTGTCACACTGCGATAGAACCTTAGCACAGAGAATCCTTCCAGTTTCTTGAGTTCTCTCTGCGAATCAGTCCATTCTTGCAGGAATTCTGCCGGAATTTTTTCATGCCATCCACAGGGTTTGAAGAAATATTTTCGCTCAGATAACAAATGGCGCTAAAAATCCAACAAGATCGAAGATAGATGCAGTAAGATTGATGACTTTTCACTGAGTGTCTGCCAACTCCTTTGGCTTGATCTTGACATCCCAGGTGGTTGAGGGTGTGGCACAGCGTGGTGCGGTAGTTACCATTCACGTGCAACAGGTTCTGGCAAATCGTGATCTTTCAAATTCTTCATGTACCCTTTCTGCAGGCTTCAGTCAATGGTTTCCCGGTACTTGACCTTTAGGTGCGGGTCGTTTTCAAGACGCTTCTCCAACAACTCCGAGCGTCTTTCTGCGACCACTTTTTTCTTTAGCAGAGGAGCAGTCGCATCCTTCCAGACCAACCTCCCATCGGCTTTGTGGGTCTTCCTACCCAGGGACTCCAAAGATATCCTGGAAGGTTTCCAGTGAGAGGTGGTCTTCCAGCTTCACAAAAATGTCTCCACTGTGCCCATACTTTCGGCCCATAAAGCTGAAAAGACCTTAGTTTAGCGCTGTGCGTTTCAGCATGCTTTACACTGTTCAATCACAGCAGAATATTCCTTAAACGAAGTTTTGTTTTAGGCTGAGCAATAGCACTTAGATAACAGACCATTTAGGAGGCTTCACAGTGGATTGCGTACAGCACTGTAAATTATCACAAGTAGAAGAACAAGGTCAGACTGCCTCCGAAAATCAGTCTGATCTTTATTTATTAACGCAATGTTGCCCACGTGAGTAACCATACAATTTTTACATTTGTGGGATGAATGTAAGTGTTGCAACTTAAAACTCGCTCTTTGTTTCGACTGTCAGTCTATTTTTAAAGGAGCATAGTCACAAGGATTTCGCAGTTTCCTGGTCAAAACTGTGTTACAATTATCGGTAGCTAACTTTTTCCATGCCCAACATTGTGTTTGAACATTTAAAGGAACATATTAACTTAATTTCAGTAAGAGAAAACAAACCATAACATTTAATATCGATTTAATGTCAACACGCTGAAAGAATTTGAAAAAATTAGCATAATTGTTTTCAATTCGCAATCAATTTCCATCAGTGCCATCCGTAGCAACAGACGACAAAAAATAGTTTCAGTGAAGTAATATAGTCTTTGGTAACAAAACTAGACCATTATTTGTGGGCGTTCATTGATGTGAGCACGTATTTTTGATTTTTAAAGTGAACTAAAATAGCGTGACTATGCCCCTTTAAACTTGAAGCATCTGAACTTCCTCTGTATACGTAGTGCTTTCTTTTCTTGCAGTTTTTTGATCATCCCATCATCATAGACCTTCTGTCCGAGAGATGGTACGGTGGCCGTTCTGACTTGAAAACATCAAAACTGCGGTGGCTGTTTCTCAGCATATGGTGTCTTTTTGACATCGTACTCTTTCCGGTTATATTCCTCTCAGCCTTTCTTCTAGGTAATGTAACCTATATATAGGTAGAATAATAAGGTTTACACAAAAGATGGACTCTCAGTAAAAGGATATAAGGATACAGTGCCACCACGTGAATTTGTAGATAAGTATGAAAAAGATTGATGGGGCAAACTTCTGACTGGTCCTGTAAAATGTAATTACGTTTCGGCTGGAAATTAAAATTACGTAACAAAACAAAAGGTCTAAATTACAAACAAAAACAAAACTTAAAAAGTGCATGACAATCCGATAACAAAAAGAGATACGAGGGATAAAAACTGATAAAAAAACTAAAGTGACAATTGTTATGTAACGTTCAGACATAACAAACTCCCTAAAGAGAGCCCCTGAAAAGTCCCATAAAGCTGCCTTAACAAAGACCCTGAACAGGGCCCTTAAACAATAGTAATAAATTCCCTGCACAAGGTACTTGAAGTGATAAATAGGGTTGGTCAAATTTCACAATATACTTGTCTACTTTCCCCAACATCGTAGCCTGAATTTCAGCCGTCTCCTCTGGTCGCTCACTCCCGAGAGAGACGTCTGAATCAATGAGCCGCTAATGCCGTCCAGTGACGTCACGGCGAATCAATGTTAATTTATGCGAATTATT
>Ga0126336_10001239_pt1 | contig 12860 bp, 12 predicted proteins | sample SidCmetagenome_FD_92530 | JGI IMG/M metagenome (GOLD analysis project Ga0126336, IMG submission 92530) | Coral microbial communities from El Islote,Puerto Morelos, Mexico - Siderastrea C C metagenome | ecosystem: Host-associated > Invertebrates > Cnidaria > Coral | place: El Islote,Puerto... | reverse complement strand
GACTCCGGGGGCTTGCCCCGGGGTGTGTGGGGATAGAGCGAAGGGGGATTGTCCCCCCCCCCCCCCCCCATCACAGGGTTACCCTCAGCAGTAATACTGTGTTGCGGGAACCCATTAATTTATATACCTGGGTGAAGGAATACAATGTGGAATAAAGTTTCAAAGTTTCTTGCCTCAGGAAACAACACGATGGTAGGGACTGAGCCTCGAACTATCGCCCTTCAGATGTGAATTTCAACTCGCTAACCACTACACCACTGCACCCCTAACAACAGTAGAAGCTTTGCTGATACTGCTCTCTGGCTTTCTTAGTTTCAATCACTTTTTAAACAAACTTGAACTTACTTTGTTGCAAGGAATGTGTACTTGAAAGCCTAAACAGGATCACAAGAATTCAAAATTTATCAGTTACAGTAATGTTAAACCTTACATGGTAGCATTGATCTGACAGATCAGAGCATGTTTCAACTGTTGCTGTCATATCAAAACCATTGGATACAACTTAACAACTTAACGATCAGATCTGACAGATCAGAGCATGTTTCAACTGTTGCTGTCATATCAAAACGATTGGACACAACTTAACAACTTAACGATCAGATCAGTACTATAAACTCGCTGTTGGGAAAAGAAAGGAAGCTAGACGACCGAGTGAATGATCTCATTTCTAAAGATCTCTATTTGGAAGCATACTCTAGACGTGAGAACATCAAATTCTTTTCCATCCCTGAAGAACAAGATGAAGACACCGAAGAAAAACTAAGAGGCTTCTTGGAAACAGAACTTGGCTATGGAAACGCCCGCTCTGTTGAAATACAACGTGTGCATTGTCTCTCTCGAAGGCGCAACGACTCCAGCCCGCGGCCGATAATTGCCAGGTTCCTTCGATATAAAGACGTGGAAGACATCTTTGCTTTGGGGAGGTGCTTAGAAGGGTCCGATTATCAAATGTTTCAGGATCTCCCTCATGAAATTATCAAACACAGAAACGATCAAATGCCAACTTTTAAGAAAGCACGGAGAAATGGTATGAAAGCGGCATTTAGCAAGAGTCAACCGGACAAACTTTATATCAACGGCAAATTCTGGCCTTACAGAAAAATGTTAGAGGCAGAGGATCAAATAGATGAGTAAACCAATTGCATTGTAATTTATCTATTATATTACTTACACTATTCGCTTAGGTAGACTGGCGTGTAACCCCTTTTGACAGAAAATATTACAGAGTGCTATTTTGTGCCTACTCAGTCACGAAAACCGGGAATCGATCTTTGTTGTTTGTTTTTGTATTGTCTGTCTTTCCTTATTAGCGTATTTTATTACTTGTTCCACATGCGTTTACTTTTTTTCTTCTTTATTATGCCTACATTTTTTGTTGATTTTTGTCAACTGGACTCCATACCAAAAGGTTATATATATTTAGACATAGTTTCTCGCAAAATTATTTCTATCAATCGTAAATATCCTAAAATGAATAAATTTACAAAGTATGCAAATTACAAACCAATAGCCATATCTCTCTCACCTCCTCACAATAGAGCAGTGCTGGATTACTATTCTTATCACTTGTTTTCAAAATGGATAATAATGTAATTACGATAGCTTCTCTCAATGTGTGAGGCCTTGGGAATAACACTAAAAGAAGAGAAACCTTTAATTGGCTGAGGTCCAAACATTTCTCCAGCTACTTGCTTCAAGAAGTCCATTGTTCAGAAAAAACGAAACACCTATGGGCCACAGAATGGGGCTACAAATGTCTTTTTAGTTCATGGTCAAGTACTAAAGCAGGCGTAGGTATTCTCTTCAATAACAACTTTGAGCTTCAAATCATTAAAAGTAATGTTGATCCGGCAGGTTGTTATATGATATGTGGTTTAAAAGCAAATGGAAAATACATAACCTTGGTAAACGTTTATGCCCCAAATGAAGATGATTCAAACTTCTTTAAATCTCTCCCTGAACATACCGAATTCGAAGATTTTCAAAAAGATGAAATCGTAATTGGAGGCAATTTCAACCTCGTCCTAGACATAGAGAAAGATAAGAAAGGTGGCCTTGACAAAACTCATAACAATGCAAAAAAGACTGTGTGCGAGATATATGAAAATTTTGATCTGGTTGACGCATGGAGGGTTTTAAAACCCGGATATTAATAGATACGCCTGGCGCCAAAAACAGGCGGAAATTCACTATAGGCTAGATTCCTTCTTGTTAAGCCAAAGTTTTATGAGTAATGTTACCTAGCGAACATCCTACCAGGTTTAAAACAGATCATTCAATGATAACACTTAACATCTCCTTACACTCAAATCCAAGGGGTAGAGGATTTTGGAAACTGAACACATCACCCTTATTGGATGCCGACTATGTTGACATGATAAAATTAACCATTGCACAAACACAGCAAGAATACCAAAACAATGATTCAATTAACTCGGCTCTCCTTTGGGACATGATTAAAATGAAAGTCCGAGAGAAATCTATCAGCTTCGCAATCAGCACAAAATGCAAAATACTCCATAAAGAACACATTTTAGAACAAAAAATTGCGTCACTTGAAAAAGAACTAATCCAACCTTCGGTCAGCACTCTACACAAAAACACCTTAACAGAAGAACTGGATTCGTGTAGAAAAGAATTAGAGGATATAATTAAGAGGCACACCCAAGGGGCAATATTGAGGTGCAAGGCTAGATGGTACAATGAAGGAGAAAAAAATATGAAGTATTTTCTTAATCTTGAAAAGTGGCACTTCAAACTTAACGTGATAAGTCAACCCAAAATTAATGAGAATGAATTCGTCACCTCTGATACAGACATTCTTGCCGAGCGTGAAACCTTCTATAAAAACCTTTACACATCTCAAGGTTAACACAATGCCGCCAGAAAACGATTTCTTTCAACTTGAGAATGATACTTTAGTGAACCATTGATAATGACTCCACGAGCTGTGAAGGTCTTTTAACTGAAAAAGAATGCCTAGAAGCTTTAAATGACACGGATTCTGAAAAATCTCCTGGAACCGATGGACTTCCAGCCAAGTTTTATAAAACTTTCTGGGATGACTTGTCTTCTATTTTAATTAATGCTCTTAACTACACCCACAATGCAGGATCACTTTCAGTCACACAGAGACGAGGAATAATTAAACTCATACCAAAAAAAGATTCTGATCCGCACTTTAACAAAAACTGGCGTCCAATAACCCTCCTTAATTGTGCCTATAAAATAGCTACGAAGGCCATTTCAAATCGAATAAAATCGGTTATTCCAAAACTCATCAATCACGATCAGACTGGTTTCCTAAAAGGAAGATTTATTGGAGAAAACATAAGACTGATTGATAGTATCATAAACTGCACTTCACAGCAAAACATCCCAGGTCTGTTGCTCTTCATAGACTTTGAAAAAGCTTTTGACTCTCTCGAATGGTCGTTTGTCAATCGCTCGCTTAAATACTTTGGTTTTGGTCCCTCACTAATAAACTGGGTTCGAACGTTTTATAATAATATTGAAAGTTGCATTTTAAACATTATAGTTGGTTGAGTAACTTCTTCAAACTACAAAGAGGTGTTACGCAAGGCTGCCCTCTTTCGCCGTATCTTTTCATTCTATTGGTAGAAATTTTAGGGAAAGCAATCAGGGCTAATGATAGCATTAAAGGAATCTCTGTTAATAGCACAGAAATCAAAATAAGCCAATATGCGGACGACACAACCTTAATCCTAAACGGTACCCAAGAGTCCTTGTCCACTGCCCTTGATACGATTGATAATTTCGGCATTAGGTCCGGCCTTAGACTCAATGACAAAAAAACTGAAGCCTTACCGATTGGATCAATGGCGGGTAAGAAGGAAAAACTTCTCCCGAAAAGAATGTTAAATGGCCAGAAAATAGAGTGAAAGCCCTTGGTGTTTGGATTTCTACGGACCCAAATATAACGTTAAATCTGAATTACATGGAGAAAGCGGACAAAATTAGAAATGTCCTAAGCTGTTGGAATTATCAACGATTGACTTTAATTGGTAAAATCTAAGTTATCAAGAGCTTGGCCACATCTCAACTCACACATATTTTAACACCACTAGCGACAATCCCAAAGATTGTCAGAGAGATAAATGACATCTTCTATTGTTTTCTATGGAACAACAAAAGTGGCAAGATTAAGCGAACTGTGTTGATAAATGACTATAACAAAGGAGGCCTAAAAATGATTGATTTATCTCTGTTTAATAAATCACTGTAAAAGATTTATTGAAGGAATCATGCAACTTTCTTTCTCTCGAAGATTTCATTGAAACATATAAAATACAAATAAAACCATCCATTAAATATTTTGGACTTACATCTGCCCTTAGACATTTCTATAAAGAGAACTTTCCAAAGGAACCTAGTGTTTCTGTTACACCAGATTCTTTTTTTAAATCATAATTTTCCTTAAAAGTGCAAATGGAAATAGAGTGGCTTACAAGAAACTTGTCTCTCTCAAAAGCTCTTCACCAGTGAAAAGTCAATCAAAATGGAACAGTAGCATCGCTTCCGATGAAGGGCGGACTGCTGATTGGAAAACCGCTTACGGTTTGGCAGTCAAGTGCACAAAAAGTACGATGCTCATTAACTTCCAATACAGTTTTCTTCACAGAATATTACCTACAAACTTGTTTCTAACAAAAATTGGCATCAAACAAGACCCAAACTGCTCTTTCTGCAGCAATGCTCCTGAAAATCTCATTCACCTTTTCTGGCATTGTACAAAAGTCAAACTTTTTTGGAAAACTTTGACCGATAAACTTCTGGACTTTGAATTAATCCCTCGAAACTATCTGAAAGATATCGCAGTTCTTTTGGGCCTAAGGCCAGACACCTCTAAAATTCTCTCTTCAATTAAACTTTTGTTTTCTTCTTGCGAGACACTACATATGGTGCTGTAAGACCAGTAATAAGATCCCCAACTTAAAAATGTTTTTGACGGTCATTAAATCCCAATTTAATATTGAATCCTGTAAACTAGGCTTAAGTTCGAAGAAATGGGATCCTTTAATTCCCCTCCTCAATTCTATTTAGCCTCCTGCAAGCCATAATTATTACAATTTGCAAAATGCCCAACCCCCTTCACGTTTAGAGAGCAATTTTTTTCCTAGCTTTGCACTGCTCACTAAATCGCTAAATCATTATTTTCATAAAAAGTATACAAAGGTTGTAAACAATTTTTTATAATTTCTCCACCTGTACTTTTTCTTTTTTCTTTTGGCTGAATTTGTTAGTAGCAGTCGTAGCGTGTACTGTGATTTGGGTAGTTAGTGTACCGTGTAGTTAACTATAGTTTACTAGGTGTTTCTTGTAATGTAACATGACAATGTATTGTATTGTTGTGGTGCAGTTAATTAAGTTTATTGATTAAAAAAAAAAACATTGTTACCACAACTGACCAATGACAACGAATGTTGTCAAGTTAAAACCAGTGTAACTGTAGCCGACCAATCACAAAAACTCAATGTTTTAACTAGTATGGGTAGTTATCATAGAGAAGTAAATGCTGAAGGTCACTCATCTACTCAAACTACTTTTTTGGTGCAATCGTTGATAACTTGTCAGTGATGTTGCCTGTTTCTGACAAGCAAAACACATTTAATTATGTAGGTGAGATGTAATATTTTCAAACCAGGGCTCAAGACTAATGGTAGCCAACTAGTCATAGACTAGCAAAAATTCCGTTTTGGCTAGTAGGTTTTGCGCTTTCACTAGCCATTTTGGCTAGTGAAAATTTCAAAGCACTAAAGCACCGGATGGAAACCAAACTAAATGTTGCTTCTGATGATCGGATCCCAAAAGCAAATTGAGTGAACAGAAGCTAAAACTTATTCTGTTAAAGGATAGCATAAGTAATGTTCGTATGTTCGTATGATTCGTATGACTTGTTTTGTCCTCTCAATGTTTCTCCCTACTAATTCTTGTCTCAGTTGGCAACGTTTCTCTGTCATTAGTACGTTCCAACGAAATTTGCCGTCTTCAGAACATTTCACCATATGTTTCCGAGAAAGCTCTGTCAGTACGTTCATATGAAATTAGTCGAGTTTCGTATGTTAGTACGTTCACACAATTCTTTATAGTCTTCTCTTGTCAACTTCTTTTCATTCATTACTACGTTCGTACAATAATAGTTTTTCTTCCCATGCAGCGTTTCGCTCTACGTAACGTTGTTCGTATGATCGTTAGGTCTTGCCTTCACATCTTGCGTTCTCAGCGTTTCTCCCTACGCACGTTCGCACGATACTGGTCTTTTCTTCCCAAGGTTATCAGTTTGTTAATGCATTCGTACGATGTCTACACTTCTTAGTGTTTCTTTGTACGAAAGTATGTTCATATGGCAGATTAGTCTTGTCTTCTCAACATTTATCCGTACGTAAGTGCGATATTAGTAAACTGCTGTCCTCCGTAATTTATTGTGCCACCGAATAGTTTTGACCTTTCGGCGTTCTTCGGTACGTTACACGTTCTCACGGTATTAGTTTTGTCTAATAACGTATTTCCGTTAAGTTAGTAGTTGCGTATTGTATTAGCCTCAGTGTCTCCTCAACTTGTCTCTGTACCCTGGTACGTTGGCAATGTTTCTCCCTACTGTAGTGCATTTACAACCAACATTTTTGATATGACTTCTCAACGCGTTTCTCCGTACCTTAGTAAGTTTGAAACTTATTAGCTTTGTCTGCTCAACGTTTCTCCGTACTAAAATACACTCATAATTTGCTAGTCTTCTCTTGCAGACATTTTTCCATACGTGAACTGAGTGCTGTATCAGTCTTGTCTTTCTCTGTACCTTTCAACGTTCGTACAATGTTAGTCTTGTCTTCCCAATGTTTCTCCGTACGATGACATGCTCATATAAGGTAACTTTTCTTGATATTGGTCATGATAACCGAGACGGAAAAGAGAGGCGTGCATAACGTCGTGCCTGCGAATTTGCCCTAAATGCACAAATTCTTTGTACATTTGTGTGAGGATCTTTAACCGCTGGAAAGAATGACCAACATTCCAGTTCTTCACTCTTGAGATTACAGAGAGGCATGTTTGCAATACTTAACTCAGCCAAAAATTACATAGATAAGGATATTGGACACAGTACAAGATTATGCAAGAAAGGTCTGGCTAGTGAAAATTTATTTTGGCTAGTGAAATCAAACCTCTCACTAGCCACTCGGCTACTAAACTGGAAAGTTAGTCTCGAGCCCTGCAAACTGTCTCAGATTGCTGCTTGATTGAGTGTTGCATACACATTCAGCTTTCCATTTAGTTCATTCAAGAGTTTAATTACCAGTATAGTCACAATGAGAGGGAAATTGGAATTTTTATAATAACTAAGCATGCAGCAACCGTTGGCTAATAACCAGAACCAAGCTGGCTGCAAGGCTGAAAGAACCAGTTTGTTGATCAGCAGGCTTGTCCCTAACAGCTGGCAGCCAGCAAAATTAACCGGCTACTTGGGTCGTTTGTGCCAGCTACTTTTGTGATATATATAATTTTTATATATATATTTTTTTCAAGACAAATTATTTGTTCCTTTACTGCCACAGATATGTGAAAAGGAAACTTACAAAGTATTTCCCATTGCAGTTTATTGACTTAAAAATAATCTGGTTGGCAGAGAGATACACGATTATTAGTTCATTATGTTGAGTTCTGGGAATTAGATGTACAGAAAACATGAGTTTATACAAATAAAATTGAAAAGTTACGATTACTTTTGGCAATCCCCCTAGAAGGGATTGCCTTCGGTGCCTGATAATCACTATCCAGCTACTTAGAAATATTTGCCAGCTACTTGAAAAGTTGTGGACAACCCTGGATCAAGGCATCCTTAATAATACATGTATTTGTTCATGTACTAATCCTTACATGTAAGAATCATTTTCCCTTCAAACATTCAGCGAGACAGCCAAATGGTTTACAATATAACTTTACACAAAACAAAAACCTAAATCTAACTTTGCGGAGCAAGTAACTTTGATTAGTAACAGTGCAAGGAAAATTATTAGCATGTATGTCACAGTAGCCATACAGTGTGTGCAGTAGCGTGGGCTCAATGATGTCACAGCGTAGCCAGAAAGAAGGACAGACTATTGCTCGTCTGTGAATGAATTGCTCAAACAAAAGATTATCAGTGACCTTCAGATCTGACTATGAGTACGAGATTGAGTACAAGTACGACTTTCAAATTTCAAAATGGCTACGTTCTCAGAGCTCTTGTTCCTCCCTGTTGCTGACCAGTAGAAAAGTATACTAAGGGAACAATATTGGTGGGATAGATCACGATCTTAGACCCGCGACCAGGAATTGAAACGTCATACTCATACTCAATCTCATACTCGTAGTCCAATCTGAAGGATGCTACTGTGCTGCCAAAATTATGCCAGTGAGGCAGCAATATTATGTTGCAATCACTGTTATCAAAATTAAGACTAACATACATGTAGCTTGACCTGACCAGTCATAACAAATGAGATTATCACTAACCTGAGGAGGCATGTTTTGGGACGTGGGCATCATGGCCATCAGCCGTCTTCCTCTTTTTGTGAGTTGGCTAGAAAAAGTCAAGATTTTGTTGATAAGGATTACCAGGTACAGTGCTGACAAAAATATTGAAAAATATTGTGTCTTCTTCAGGTCGACATTGTGAAGGGGCTGAGAGCAAAGATGCTAACTGAAAGCATTTTTGGCAAATATATGTGTACTTGTGGCATGAAAATGAAACAAGCAACTTTTCCTGTGTGTGATTTTCAAGTCTTGAGAATTTTTGTTGGCCACTTAAAATGCTTGTTTTAAACCTCTTTTCTTATAGCTTTCTTATTTTGAGAAAGATGTTTTTATTCTGTAAGTGACACATGCGACTCGGAAAAAATCATCGGGAGTTCTCCCAACAGAAGCCGAACCTATTACCTTCTGGTTACTAGTCCAGATGCTCTACCACTGAGCTACAGGAGACTCGTGGGAGCTATGGCCATTAAACTAGGTTCATGTGACAAACGCCCTGCACACTGCTGGGACTGAAATGTCTATAGGTGGCATATTCGCAATGATACAAATTAATGTGATGGTGAATTTTAAGCCTGGTGAATATATGAGAAAGATGTTTTTACTATGTAAGTGACACAGGTGACTCAGAAAAAAATCTGAGTTCTCCCAACAGGAGTCGAACCTATGACCTTCTGGTTACTAGTCCAGACGCTCTACCACTGAGCTACAGGAGTTTTGTGGGAGCTAAGGCCATTAAACGAGGTTCATGTGACTGGTTTGTAATTAAGTTTACAAACATGTACATGTATTTGAATGTGAATGAAATCTAATTTTCATGTAAGAGAACGTTCTCCATCCCTTGCTTTAAAAAGAACATATATTAAGAAATGGACTATAAAGATCAACACACATTGGTGATGATTAGAATAGTCCCGAAAAGAAGTTCCTTCAATAAAAATAAGTCCAGCAATTGAAACTGTCCATCTCCTTGTTTGGATTACTGTGACCAAATAAAAACAAATGATAATGATGATGATGATGATGATGATGACTGTGATGATAATGGCGATAATAATAATGACAATAATAACATTGATGATGATGATAAGCCCAAGATCTGATTTAACTGTTACTACCCCTACGACACAGTCTTGCAAGTCTCTACGACTAGGTTCATTACACAAACTCTACAAGTGTCAATATAAGTGTATGATTATACAAGTATATATACAATGCCCCCCCTTATGTACCAACCTAAAATTGTTAAACTACAAGGGACTTCTTTACCTCCACATCATTAAGTGTGTCATTTTTGTGGACAGGCATCACAACAGCTTTCTGCACTTTTTCCATATTATCTTTACTCAACATTTCAGACTGAAGAATAAAATCATAATTATATTTTATATTATTTTTTTTGTCTCAAAAATAACCAAGAACAAAATCTTACTTATAAGCAGTTCCCTTGATAAACATTTTGTAATAAAAATCAGCGATAAAAATAAATGACATTTTATCCTCACTGAAGTTGTTTACAAGTTATGAAAACAAATTAAAATTAGCATAATTATAATTATATACCAACTGTTTGAAAGATAGAAATGTTATTTAAGAGCAATAAAAAATGTTAAACTATGCAAATGATAACTGTTAAGATGGTAAAAATGACAAAAATTCTCCCACTTATTTTAATAAATAACATAACAACAAAAATATATTAGAAAGTAACAACAAAAATATATTAAAAAGCATATTGAAAGAAAAGAAAAAAAAATGTAAAGAGAAAACACTGCTTTATACAAATGGTTTTGCCCAGATCAAGTCTGATTGTTTGTTGAGTTTTGGTGTTTTGTCTTTAGTAAAGAGCAGTTTATAAATCAAATTAAGTTTGAAATTCCTGTCCTGCGGTTCTCTTTTACATCTCTCCCTCAGGTGGTTTCCAATCACCGATCCCTTATGCCACCCGATGCGTTGATGTAGGTGTCGACATGTTAAGCTGACATAATCTGTACTGCACAGATCACATTGAAAACGGTAGACAACATGTTGTTGATTTACAATAGGAGGCTTCTCTTCCCTTTGTTTAATCTCAGATCCGATCTTTCGACTCATGTAATTGGGGCAGATATCTGTTGCAATTTTATGGCTAAGGTCAGCAAGTTGGCTGTGCACTGATCTCTGATCCTTGAATGGCAAGGCTTTTCTTACAGGCACCTTATGTGCCCTACTACCTTAAAATATGAAACATTTTCCACTAGGACTAGGAGTCCTCCCTTCAATGGGTTTTATTAGGAGGTTTCACCGAAGAAGGGCGGCCTTTTTATGTTAGCATTGCGATCACATTCGGTGAAATAACCTGCTGTAACATAGTAAATGGATGGAACCCAAGAGTCACACCATAAGTAGATCGATCGTTCACGTGAGAGCAGTCCTGAAATGGACTACTGTTGACAATGACGGATGTTTTGACAACCTGTGTGGAAGTTGTCATCACAGTCAAGAGTGATTGATGATCACTTCAGCACAGGACGGTCATGGTATCAACATTCCATTTCAGGACTACCGTATTTACTTGACTAAACATAGAGGCATTTATTAAATTTTTAGCATTTCCAATGCGGCGTTTATTCAAGGGCAGGGTTAATATTCGAGGGTGGTGTTTATTTCAAAATCATATTTCTTAAATCACTGACAACAATTATGGTAAATCATTTGTGAATATTATGTAAAACAGAAACATGTTTAAAGTTCCAATGTCTCGCTTTTTTGCTGAGACAGAATCGCAACTGTCTGGCTTGTGATGTGTACAACATTCAGAGAACGATTACCCAGCTGTTCCATACTTGTTATTTTTTTCCTTCCAATCCTCAAATTGGGTGCGGTGTTTATACAAGGGCAGTGTTTATTGGTAATTTTAGTTCCATCTGTGGCGTTTTATCGAGGGTGGCATTTATTCGAGGGAGGCGTTTAATGGAGTAAATACGGTACACTCACTTGAAGGATCATTCACAACCAACTTATAATCTAATGCATTTGGCTTGTCTTTGAGGTATAAGAAAGGGGTGCAATAGTGTAAATTACGGAATACCCCACAACTTATTTGCATCTCATTGAATAACAATGGTGCCTACTGTATTGTTTTTCATCTCACTTTAGAAAGAGCTCAGACAGGGTATTCTGCAATAACTCCAGTTTTTGTTCTAGTATATGGAAAAGGTAGAGTTTGGATAAAGGTAATTTTATGAAAGGGTCGAAAACGTCACCCTTATATACTGATAATAACTTAAACAATGTTTTAAAATGAGGATATAACAGTAAAAGTCATTAATAAATGTTTGATGAGCATATACAACTTAATTTGATTTCTTGAAATAGAACTACTAAACAACAAAACAATTGCATCAATCAAAAACACAGAAATCAAGATTATTTGTAATGCTCTACGTTTGGTTAAGAGTTAATTCCCTTTTAACAGAAAAACAGCACGTGGTTACATGTTCGAATCATCAAGGGATTCAAAATACTTTCTACTTACAACAGACACTTGTAGAAGTTTTTACTTACCTTCAAGAGTTTGTCCAACTCAAAAACTCTGTCGGGAAAGAAATTTTTCACAGAATCTTCGGCCTAGATGGAAAGGGAAACGGACAACTGCAATAAGGTTAAGCTGTAGAAGCCTTATCTTAAAAAAGTCACATTTGCACAGTCAAAGCTAAAATTCCCTTTGAAAAAGCTAAGTCAATGCTTAACCCATAAACGTATGTGCTTAACACAAACCTCTTGCCTGACTGATTCGTGGAAATCTGTAAGCTGGAAAATTCCAAAGGACATAAAGCTCAGTTAAAAGAAAAAGTAAGAAAAACATTTTTTCGAAGTAATATACCGGCGTATCGCGCCAAGATCGGTGTTCGCTTTGAATTACGAACTTGACGTACAACTTTAAACTAAAGGCGCAGTGAATAATATGTAATAGGCAATTACCTTCCCTTTTGCCGAGTTCATTCTAAAATCTTCAAACTAGAAACCACGAGGAAACGCGAGAAAGATAGAAAAATTTAGCTGATCATGAACTTACGCAAACAGAACAAATTCGCGGCTTCTAGCGTTAACCGCTGACAAAACACACTGCGCCATAAAGACCACAATGCAGTGCAGGGAAGAAGCAACCTCGTTCTGGGGATTTTGGAAATGAGGTTGTTGTCGAAGAGATAAGTTCATTTCAATCCGTTCGAATCTTGTAGATTACACCTATCCTGGATAAGTAACATTAGCTGCGATTTAACAGTTTAAGACTGAGTTCAAGAATCAAACCACCGTCGGATTGAAACTTATCTCTGATTGCCTCCTGG
>Ga0126336_10001238_pt1 | contig 12865 bp, 5 predicted proteins | sample SidCmetagenome_FD_92530 | JGI IMG/M metagenome (GOLD analysis project Ga0126336, IMG submission 92530) | Coral microbial communities from El Islote,Puerto Morelos, Mexico - Siderastrea C C metagenome | ecosystem: Host-associated > Invertebrates > Cnidaria > Coral | place: El Islote,Puerto... | reverse complement strand
TAGATTTTTGAGCTTTAAGAATTTTCGAGCCTTGCCCTGGAAAAAAGGGAGGTTCCGCCAAAAAAAATCCTTCCTGGGGAGGGGGACTTTCCAACTCCCCGAACCCCAACCCCCCCCCCCGATACTTCAACGTCAATGCCATGAACAAATCAGCACCGATTACTGTAGGTAAACATGCGATTACCTTCTCGTATTGATCCGGCTACATCTGAACAGTATGGTCCATGAAGGATGTAGTCAAAAGGACGTTTGAAGATCAGTGACATCCTTGCTATGACGCCCTACAATTCAATCAATCAATCAATCAATCAATCAATCAATCAATCGCTCAGTTAATCAATCAGTATTGGAACTAAGAATTTTTCTTTTGATTTAGCTCTAGAAGGTAACCAAGAGACACTGAGGAAAGGGGTGCTTTCACCCCTGTCACTGCCCTAAAACAATGCTCGCCAGATGGTTCCCGCTTGCACGGTGGCCATGAACACCTCTGCTCTGCTTGGAGTGTGTCGAACTCCCCGCTAAAAGCACAGATCTGAAACCTCCTTTATGTGTCCCGCTCATCAAAAAATGCACTATTCTCTTCTTCTTCGTCTTCAAATATTATAAGTACGGCAGACGGACATGTAACGGGAAAAGAAAAGGTTTTGCCTACTGTATATATGTCTAGATGTTCTTTATTACTAGACCTTTGCCTGGCCTGGGGCTAAACGAAAGGAAGGAAGGAAGGAAGAAAGGAAGGTAGGAATATACAGGCATTTGAAATGGAAGACCATCGAGTTATCAGTCTTCGTATCCACTGTTGGCCATTTACATATTATTTTACAAGCGTAGCCCAGTTTTTACTGTGACATGAATCCACCTAAAGGACATGAAACCCGGACATCCGAAAACAGTTTCATGTCTGGCACCCTAGTCACTCGGCCACTATGCATCATAAACGACAAGAGTATAAATGCTGCTTACCCTCCATTGCGTGTGAACCTTAGTTCCAAAGCCTCTCTGTCCTATTCTGAATGCCAGCCGAGATAGCAAGGTCCCCTTGTAAGAGAAAATTGTGGAGATGGGCGAAATGGTTTCAGCTTTGCCAAAAAATTTACAATCCACGTAAAGCGCCACCGCTGAAATCTTCTTTCCATTGTCAACCACATCCGTAATGCGAAGGATTATCTTGTGATAGCCCCTATCACCCAACGCCGCGACGTCCTTAAAGACAACGTTCTCAGTTGTGTCGCTGGTTGATCTGTATCTCAACATAAGTTTCGTTTTATTACCCGTGCCCTTGGTGGACAAATCAAGAAGAATTAACTTCTTTTGACTGTGTGCAATGGAGAACATAGCCCCCGCTAACGGAGACATGATCCTGACGGTTGCATAGATGACAAACTCTTCGTTTGACTCGATGTTTACTATGGTATCCTGAAGAAGTTCTTCCTTTGCTTGGATGAGTTTAATCGCCCGTCCAAAGAGATAAGCAGGCGCATTTAGTTTGGGCGTAAAAACACGCCTCACGTTTAAGTTCGTTGTAGATTCGGAGATGGGGGACAGCAAGTCTATCTCTAGAAAGGAAACGAGGTCAAAGGAGCTCAATGAGCATTTGATACTTCAAAACCGCATAATTGAAGCACAAGAAAAATAAACGTGGACGGGGGTCGGAACTTCTTTGCTTCCCGCTTCCCATACCCCCTATCTCCGTACCCCGCCCCTTCCTTGCATTTGGTGGCCCCCCAACTCTGCTAGCTTTTCTCAACAATAAAAATCGAAGAAAAGCAAAGTACAAAGTACAACATAGCGTTGACATTTTTTAATGTTTCTGTTCCACTTTGATTAGTTTACAAAGCCCTAAACATCACACCTCAGAAGAGGTAGTTTGTTGACAATGATACAGCAATTTATAAACACGTTTCACAACACTGCTTGGGTGACCTGACATTTTGGTTTCAAAAACGTATAAACTGTTGAAACAATTGACAACGTTTTATTTCTACTGAAACGCATTTTTTTTTTTGTTTTCAACTGTATCAAGTAATTAAGTTTCTTATTCAGTTGTAATTGTCTAATACCCATTTAACATTGTTAGATAAATGAAGTTCTGTGTTAGCTAAAAAGGGGGACTGCCTCTGTAAAAGCCTGTAAGGGTTTCTGTGTACAGTCTCCCTCCCAGGTATTAATCAATATTGACCAAACCTGTAATTTGCTTCGAATTTACTTGCTCCCTGCACGGCTCACGCCAAATTAAACCCCACCAACAGTATATCCTTGTCTTACCTAAAGCGGTTGTTGTTCTACAACACAGTACGGCAAGAACAATCAACAGCAACGTCCGACTGTTCATTTTTGCTGCAAGAAAAAAAGACAATTAATCTTTTAGTTTCAGGTCGGAAATGAGAATCGCGGAAAGTACTGGTCAATTGTTTTCATTTCAATTGCCACACTTACGAGTTTCAGGCGTCCACAAAGTAAAACGTGAGGGGCCCACTGTATAGCGTAATAAACAATACCACAGGAAAGTACTGCCCAGTTTGAGTAGTAACACTCGACGATTTCATCCACAGGCTTAAGCGTTAGAACCACCTTGTGCTGTACAAAGGAACCACGATATAACAAAGTCCTACATAAAGAAGATCCCGGTACAACGAACGATATTCTTCATCCCAGCAATAGTAAAATGTATGGAAAAGATCCTCGATATAACGAACCCGCGTCATAAAGAGACATTTTTCTAGTCACGCAGTTCATTATCTCGGGGTCCTACTGTACCACAGCGAAACACTGTTCAGTGACTTTCGTTCAAATGGTTAAAGTGTAGGATTTCATCTGTAGGCTAAATAGTTAGAATTACCTTACGGTGTATAGAAAACAATACCACATGAAACTGAGATTCAAAAGTCAGAACCACTGTGTACAGCACAACAAACATCACCAAAGGAAAGAATTGCTCAATAGCTTTCCTTTTCAGCGTACACTAATATTTCCTCTACAGATTCCAAAGAGAAGACCACATAACATGGCGTAGTCGCTTTATGTTAGGCATACAAAGCCTTAAATTCATTAACGTACAGTAAAAATTTATGTATAAAGATAACACTAAATTGCTACACATATGAAATACATTAAACATATGTCGTGATCCTCCATCCATGATGTGATTTCAAAGAAAGCTTGAAATGGGGAAACGGATCGGATGCTTCAAAGGGATTCGTCTCTGCGCTACAAAATGACGAATATGCAGTAGATGAAGCGGCTGTTAGAATAACAAACATACATGCAATAATGTGCATTGTTGTAATGTGTGTTCTGCTTTTAAAACAATTTCAAAACACGGTACTGTTTTAGCAAACTGAACGAACGGAATTTATACTGACAGAGACAGTGACGAATAACGGGTTCTACTGATCGTGAAAGTTCGACAGCATTTTATTTTGTTTTTTGGCATGAAGCCGTACACAACAAAGAAAATAATATGAACAACTACCTGACAAGCCAAGTGGAACTACGCGCGAACAATTGAAAGGCTTCACAGCAATTTATTGCAAAGAGAAATGTCGTTATTTCGATCAAAAGCGATTTCAGTCTTAAAAAATGCGACCAGTCTTTTGAATTACCGTGTTGTCAATCCACGCCACCCTTCGCGCTCTTCATAAAGTTGCAATCTTTCGTAAGTATATAACCCCTCAGTTGCGTTAACACATTTGATCGTTGAGTGCTTACCAGTGGTGTAAAGATTTGAATGTACTGCAACTGAAAGCTCGTCTCGAGATATTAGCCAGTGTGCAGACGTCTGCACACAGGCTAGAGATGTTTTAAGATGCCCAAAAAGTCTGCAATCGATCAGTGCCATTTTATTGCCTTGAAGAGCTCTGCGAAGCCAGGACAAGGTCTATTTACCTGAATCAGCAGTTCAATATTTGTCTTTCAATACTCTCACTAAAACAAACAAGTGCATTTGTTACATTTGTGGTTATGGTAAAGTAATCAGCTGAAAAACTACTTTAGGCGCAGTTATGTCATGGCCAGATTGCGCTAATTCGCTGAGTACGAAGTTGACAAACTGCTGTGTTAGAGTGACAAGGATTACAACAAACCTGCAACGCGGGAAGATAAATGCCGTATCAACCGATCTTTCTGTTTCGTTGAATAAACAATGACCAACTTCTCTGTCTCCCCTAGGCCAATCTCCCAACACAAATTTGCAAACTCGAATGGAAGACTAACCGCATACCAATGCGACGGCATTTTTATCAACAGCATTCTGGAATTTTGCTCTTTTAATTACTTTCAGACTTTAACAGATAAACTTTATTTCATTCAGAACAGAACAACAGCACAAGACAAAAGCATTTTCCCCAGGGGACCGCAAAAATTCAGGTCAACATAACTGAAAATAAATTAACAAAAAACAAAAGGTCTCTTTGCAGGGTACTAATGATCGATCAGAAAATGAAAACATCAACATTTTTGTCTTATTAAGGAAGACTATGTTCTGGCAATCAACTTGTATTGACTTAGTTTAATTTATTTGTACTTACCATTTAAATTGCTAAACGGTTGAATTTTGGAGGAAAAAAGAAGCACGTTTCACACGTGGTCAGCACGTGGAAGGTTCCGCCTCATCGAGGGAGATAACTGGATGCAAAATTTGGGTTTTATCATCTTGTTCCAAGTGTGCATCTCCAAGTGTGCCAAAATATTAGTTTCTCGAGCATTCCCAATTTGTACTAGAAACACAGTTAGTGTAATTGAACTGAACTGCATTTGAAAGTGTTTTTCAACAACTTTCATTTGAATAGTCAAACATTAGGATTTCATCCACAAAATGTAAATTAAAACCACATGACTGGACTTGAAGTTCGACCTGGTGGGGAAGACCTTAAAATCGTTTTAACCCGCACTTACTATTAATCAACAACTTTGGGATTAAGAAACGATTAACGTTATAAACCGATTAGTAGTAACAAGCACGTTGCTAGCCAACCTATCCTCTTACTTACAAGTCACCTCAAAACACACTGAACCCAGATTGCCAAATATAACACAATGATTCTTCTTGTCACTGTTACGTAAGACATAAGTACACCAGATGGATCCTCTGGGATTCCTTTGAGCAAAATTATTTCAAGGCCTAGCGGAAGAAATTAATTGGTGTCAAAGGTTTGCCTAATCAGATTAACAACAGACTCAACAATTATTTTAAGGCTGACTAAAAAAAGTAACTTTTAAAATGGGACAAGATAGGAGTGCACCAGATGGATGCTCGTTGTTGTTCCTGTAGTAAAATTATTTCAAAGTTTCGCGTCAAAAATTATTCGTGTCAACGGTTTGTATAATATGATCAATAACAACCTAACTTTTTTTGAGTGACTACAACACCAACCTTAATTCCGCATGACAAGAGAAAACAACGGCACAATCATGACAGTGGGGGGAAAATGTTCAAATTGCCAAACAGAATGAATAGCCTTGAGCCAGACTCAGCGAGGTGCGCATGCGCAATCTTTGTTAGTTTTAACCTCTCGACGAGATAACTACAACTGCTTCCAGAAAAACAGCAAACACTAAGCAGTGTTCAACAATAAAGGCAAAAAGCACTTTTTTCTGTCATTGTTATTTCATCAAATAAGGTACGCACACACGCGAATGGCAGGGGAAAAGATGTACGCTCTATATTTTAACTCATTAAGACGACAAATAATTCGGAAATGTGCAATGTATGCTTTGCGGTCAAAAACCACAGGTCTGTGATGTCTAAGATTTCGCTGTTTGTCTTGAGGGAAGCCACAATATGGAATTTCAAAACTGTTAAAGGTCTAGCAATAGCTAAAAACTATGTTAAAGATGTACACCGCACCTTAAAGCTTCTTGAAAGAGTACCTCAAAATTAGCCCATTCTTACGGTTGATAATTATATCATGTGAGGAAGTTTCAATGTCGGAATCGTGAGAGAAAGAGAGTCATTCAAAGTTCATACTTTCACAATTGTTAGTCCAGTCAATCTGCGGTTGAAGATCAAGCTATTGCAACATACATTCGAGGGTGGTCCACTAAGCAACAAACTAAAAGTCCAGAATCGCAAGCTTAATCAAAAATTCTTTACGCTCTCATTCAGCGAGAGCATCGGACGGACTATCAAGTTTGAATCTGGCTTATATTGTATGAGATGTGAACGAGAACTCAAACTCTCGCCATCGACTCGTTTGTACTTCCACTGAGTTTACTACAAGTAAAGTCTCGTCAAATCTCGCTTTTATTTACTTACCTGCTTTTTAACAATGCTTAATCATATACTACCTGTTTGCGTAAGGCTGCCTGCTTTCATTGGAAATCTTACAAATCCAAGGTGTTCCATTCACTTCGAGAAGGCCAAATCAGGTGGTTCTTAGATAACTAAACTTCCGAACAAATCTATGGAAGGATCAACTAAAATAGCATTTTTGTTTAGCGGACATAGTTCCAAAACTCAAGAACCAATAACAGAATGAGGTGAAGAAGAATTTGCTTAAACAAGATTAGCGATAATTAAGGTCACTACACCTTCAAACAGTAATCGCATAACTGTGGCATAAAAAGTCACGTCTGTCGTAGTTTAAGCAAAAAAAAAAACGTCGTGAGAAAAGGAGGGATTATAATTTTCTTGCTGTGAAAATGAATATTCTAGGTGACTTTGCTTCAAGAATAACATGCAAGGCGGTTCATCCCTTCAAGCGTAAACGAAGCAAATTATTAAAGAAATAAATCGTTCATTTGAATGGTCACGTGGCTTTAGGATTTTAGCCTGAATAAGTTGAAACTATCCTGCACAGTATTATAGACAGCGTCAACGCAAAGAATTAAATTTTTTAAAAAAGCTTTCAATTTAATTCCAGTGAATAGCAACTGGTCGTATATTCTAAACTGGCCAATTTCCAGCAAGTTCAGCAGCCACACGCTGCTTCATAAACACAAAATTAGGTGGCATTTAGACATTAGTTTTTACTGATTTGAAAACAGTCACCCAAGATAACGGAGATGTGGGTCAAAGCTACATAGGCAAAATAAACGTAACGATAAATAAACAAGAAAACCACAGTTATCGATATGCTGTCTGTAGATGGGTGTATATATGATTTAGAGACAAAGATCTGTTTTAGTTCATTTCAATCGCGTGCGGACTAATATTTTGCCAGTCAACTCAACGAGTTGTTTTGAGCCACTGAAATAGTAATATTAGAAAGTTCCCGCCAATGTAAATTTGCTGATTTTGCTTTTCATAGCTTTATTTGTTAAATGAGTAATTTTGTTTTAAGAAAGAAAGCTATGTCGTTAGCCTTGCCGTGAGCAGTCGGCTGTTCAGATAGACTGGATATCGTCTTTTGTAGCATGCTGAAATAGCTAAGACAAAGAGAAATGAAAGAGTGAGGTTGACAGAATGTTCCTGTGTTATAAACTGAAAACGAGTCACAGGTCAATGATGTTTTTGTTCCTTTGTTTTGGTTTTTTTTTTTTTTTTGGCTAGTAGCACTTTGCCGCCAATAACAGATCGCTGGCACCTTTCAATTTCCGGTCGCGTGGCCAGATCGCTGGCTCAAGTAAGAAAGCTACTATCAATTACGACCGCTTAGTTCATTTCTTGTTTTGAAGATAAACAGCTGAGCAAATATCATATAAACCGTATTAAAACAACAGTTCTTTACATTCCGTTATTCTGAAGTCTGTTACTTTCTACGTCTTTCCGTCTAAAGCAATATCCGGTTTAGTGTCAGCTCTGGAGCTTATTGTAAACTAAGGATAAAACTTCCATGTAAGGCAAAATTTCGAAAACGAAGCACTGATTGCAGAAGAAATAGATTCTCAGTAGTATATATGAGATACAATAGAAAGTGGAAAAGCATCACTAGAAAGTACTTCTCGATAGACTTCATTGCATTTGTCATACTATATTGTTTTCATTCACACACTCAAAAAATTAAAACGGTCATACTTTTGGATTTCATCAACGTTTTCGATAAAATAAACGTAACCGCAGAAAAGTACTGCTACAAAGATTTCAACCACCAACTCAACATTTAGAACCACTTTGTACATCGAAATAAATAACTCAACGACAACGTTATCGCGGTCGAGGAGCTTTCTCTGGAATGGTCACACGCTACGATTTCATCCCCAAAAGTCTGGAAACATATAACATGAAACGAGACGGTTACAACCTTTTAAGAGAATAAAAGCGTTAGTTTATAAAGACATTGTAGTGCTGCTTCCGTGGGGCAGACAAAAATTTGGATTAATCAGCTAAGTTGATAAGGTAAAATGGCCACCGTAAAGACTCAAAAGCTCCTTCGTCGAGATCGATGAATCCTTGGGTCACCCGTACATTTTAATAAAGGCAAGCTAACAGTCGAAGTATTCTCAACCGCTGAGATGCTGATTACACACTTATCTTTACATTCATAACTGATAAACGCAACTTACCGATGGAAATGTTCCCTTGACACACAATATGATTGGCGTCTACCCTCTTGCTTGTGTTTCACCAATCAAATTCGAAACTCCAAGCCACAAACAGATTCGAATGGACAATTTCTTAGAAACTAACTTGCTAATAGTTCGTGATTTGAACTGACTAGTACCATGCCGGGACGAATTTTTGCCTTATCACCTTGGCACCATTTTAGATAAGGAGGAAGAACCATTTCAAACATGTCTGTCTTCACTAGCCTCGATTGGTTCTTATTTTAAGCCAGAATGTGTCTAAACTGCACGTATAGAATTCAGAAAACACGACACGTGCCAAACTCATCTTGTGTGGCAATAGAGGAGGATTAAGGAACAAATTTTGATTCACAAATAAAATCTGAAGGTCAAAGACGAAAAGTCTGATTTAGAAATGAGAAATTTTTGGAAATGAGATTCGTGATTTATAAAAACTAGCACTCGTGATCACACAGATTTCTGACATAGGCAGCAGATATTTTAGATCGCTATCTTAATTAAGGATTTTTTCCTGTTCAAACTAATACGACCCACTCACATTCCTTTTGGCAGTGGTGTTTTCTTTCCCTCATTGAAACAACACTAAAGGTCATGCATATGGTAATCTCAAATTGTAAAGAACTGGCAAAATAAAGCTTCAGATAAGAGCATCCTGTCAAAATGGCATTCTTCGTTTACTCGTACTTGAAGTTTTATTATGACACTCGGAAGTGGTAATAATCCCTCCACGGAAGAATGTAACAAAGGAGTTTTTCGCCGGAGATAAATGCCAATGTGAACCGCGAAAATGTGCGACAACAACAACTTAAGTGAAACTAAGTGTCGAGTTCGTCCATGTCTGATGTATTCGAGTAGTTCACAATGATTCTTCATAGTTTCCATAACACCATGTTGAATATGAACCTTGAGTTATTAAGGCATAAAAAACAAACTTGCTACCATTCTGCATTCCACGGAGAAACAAACACTCAACAAAAGAGAGGTAATAATTTGCCATTTTTGGAACCACTCAATATAATTTCACGAATTTTCTTAATCTCATTACATTATCTCATAGCTTTCCTTCTTTCAATGTGCATCACGTGATGTCAATGCTTCTTATCGACTGGATCAGCGGAATTTTAAACTTGAGTAAGAAAAAAAGCTACGCCGATACCACAAGGACTGATGGCGATGAATATTTAATGGTAAAGCTTTGTATTGACAACTTTAAACGTGCAAAATCGAGAAACTCTTTCCGGTCGTACTGAAGTTCTTTACATACCTTTGAAAAACTCAAAGGGTCAATTATTTTTGCCACTAATTTATGTTCACTTTTCTCATTGTCATTCTGTACTTGTTAATGATGACATGATATCTAAACGTCGTATCGCGAGAATTTTTGTTCTTTTACTGATTCAGAAATATTTCAACAAAGCTTTTGCCTCATGTCAAAGGTGCAGAAATAATTACTTTTGGAAAAGGGGTTATCTGGATTCGTGGATCCCTAGCTTCGCGAAGTGTTATAAAGCACCCAGGAGTCCAGACATTTCTGTCTTGGCATTGTAAGAATCCGTTTATTTTTGTTAGAAATGGAAGCCAACATGGCAACTCCTGAAAACTCGGATTCTAAACATTCACTCGAATGAACGTTACACTATGCGAAAGATATGTGTCACAAATAAACTGACACTAACCAGCCTATTTCTTTGAGGAAAAAAAAGAAATAAGAAATAAAGAAGGCTTCGCAATTCCTCTAACGCAGCTCACTCTAAAAAAGTCTCACACTACCTATTTTCTCAATGAAGGAAAAGAGCACATGAGGATAAAGTTGTAGTGTGAAGATTTTGTTTCGCAAAAAAAACTTACTGTACTCTATCATAAATGGCAAAAGGAAGGACGAAACACAATGCCAGTTACAACGTAGAGACATTTACTACCCAAAGGCAAAGGAAGCAGCAATAGGCACTTCTGTAAACTTTTCCTTCTTTCGAAATACCGACGAACTCACAAGCCTGGCACAAGTGAAAAGGCAAATTAGCGGTCGGAGATTATATCTTGTAACAACGTGTCTAGGTACTAAAACATCACAAGTCATAATGCCTTAATTACGTAATCTTTTCAATCATATAGTCAATTGCAAAGACGTAAATACCTTGTGTTATTCTAACACCACCTATTATCTTTGCACTGTTGTTTTGCCGAGTGAACATTGATGTAAAATTAGCTCTAAGTTTTGAATCTGTACGACCAGATAAGCAACGGTGTAGTAATTTTCTGTGGCTAGTTGAACGAAATTTGAGATTTTGCAAAAATTTTCAAATCGTCTGCTATTTTTAGGAATGAAAAGGTTAACAAAAAAAACACAGTTTCTTGAAAGTGATACGACTGATAAAGCCACACAATTATAACTTACTGAAAGACTGAATCCTCTTCAAGCTCAAAACTTCCACTAGAAATTCGTCATTATTATTTTCGGTTCGTTGCGTCCTTTGTTTATGTTATCTCTGAAAGAACCATTTTTCTTCATTCAAAAAATCCGTTTTGCAACCACCCGGAAATAAGCTAACAGTTACATGTTTTTCTCACAAAAATTGAGACAAACTTTGCCTATAAAAGAAGGTCAGTTCAATTCAAGGGGTCAATGATTTATACTGGCGAAAAATTTATATTATCCAAACAATTTAACAATTAGTACAAGATACAAAGGCGATTGTGTACAGCCAACACTCTCTAGAGGGTTTCTCTAGTCATTTCATATAATACAGCCTATAGTAATCAAAACTGATAAATCGGGCTTTATTAGGCCAACTAACGAGACGATGAAAACAATCTAATTTCGCTATTCCCAACTCTATGTGACAAATGGGCTCTGGTGTTGAAATCTCACTATGAACAGTATGTATTTTGATTCTCTGTAAATCAGTATGTACGTTAATTGGCCCAAAGAGGAACATTCATTTAAAGCAAGGGAGCCCTTCAAGGCAGTTCTAACTTGTTTTACGCTGTACAAGCTAAGGAAGCTGTAAATCTCGAGTCAGTAAGCTTGTACTACTGCGTTGTACTGTCGGGCTCTGGCTGGTGGTGCTGTGTTTGGAGTAGATTTTAGAGGTACGAAGAGCATACACATAACATGCCTAGTAAGATCCTGATCTCACAACCTTTCACCTTTTAGTACATCACTCATTTCGATGTCTAGAACTATCAACTGCGCAAATTTTCTTCATTGATTAAATTTTTTTTAATAGGAGTTTAAGACCTTGTTATGATAAGCTAAAAACCCAGATTCTCAAGATTTTCTATTTGTGCTTACTGTCAGTTACATGATTAATTATGAACGTTAACAATTGTATTTAATCCGGTCTTCAACTTAACGGTGCAATACGACCGATTGCGAGTGTTTGTATCCTAATTAATTCGTTTCTGAATCTCTTCTTGCCTTTTTCATCGAAAATAAAGCAAAGAAGCAAAGCCTTGGGTTTATCCCCGCGATGTGAATGAAAATAATTAGATGATTATACAGATTATATGACGTCATTGCGCGCGTGAAAACTTCAAACTCCTTTAATACAACGACAAATTAGGACATTAGTACATCATCATCATCACCGTCATCAACATCCGAACAACAATTTGAGTTTAAGGGAGTGGTACACTGCAATATCCCTTTGCAGTTAATTTGACTTACTAAGTTGCAGTTTATACATGAAGAGGGGTGTCACACTAAGTGAGAGGTTTCATGCAACTTGCCTGGTAAATGGATAATCGATCGCCACCTATGGCGGATTGAAGCTTGTGCCTGAGAAAAATTGCGAGACAAGTTGCAGAAGGGAGGAGGGGGGGCTACGCGGCCGGGCAAGACTGAAAACTTTGCTAAAAAAAACTCGATTCTACGTTTTGCAACACTTGCAGCTTCGCAAAGAGATTGGTCATTGCAAGGCATTCTACACTGTTTTGTACAACTTATTACGCAACGGCTCATGTACATGCTTGACTCGGTTAAGAATGTTGTTTTCACCTTAGATCCTTCCGCCGAAGCACGCATAGGTTAGAAAACCAGTCTCCCCTAGTTTTTCCTGCTCTTTTGCTCGCTATATTTTTCGCTCGCGCTACTATCTGAACGCCTGGAACAGGCTACAGTTTGACTGGCACTTCTTACAAGTTATTATTATTATTATTATTATTATTATTATTATTATTATTATTATTAATATTCAAAAGCCTAAAAGGTTAACAATTTCGAAAACGTAGTCTCAACAATGGCTCACCAAAATAGGAAAAAAAAACTGCCTCCTATGAAACGGATTATTAAAACGACAAAAGGGAAGGACTGCAAATGAGACCACGATTTCGAAATATATCTTGTCGACTTCAACCAAGCTTAGGTATTTCAGAGCACTGGTTATGCTCTCGAACTTTCATG
>Ga0126336_10001237_pt1 | contig 12866 bp, 5 predicted proteins | sample SidCmetagenome_FD_92530 | JGI IMG/M metagenome (GOLD analysis project Ga0126336, IMG submission 92530) | Coral microbial communities from El Islote,Puerto Morelos, Mexico - Siderastrea C C metagenome | ecosystem: Host-associated > Invertebrates > Cnidaria > Coral | place: El Islote,Puerto... | reverse complement strand
TCTAATATAAGTAGTTTACTGGAGGAGGCCAGTACCTTTTTTTGCATTGCTGCGTTTCCTGTGAAGTAATCAAGGTGCTGTTGAAACGTTTTACACTTATACATATTTCGGTAACATTACCTAGACCTATTCTTTAGTAGAACAATTTTAAAAATTGAATTTTGGCCTGGAAAATGTTGTTGACATTTCGTCATTTCTAGCCAATTTTACCGTTTTTTTTTTCCATATCGATGGTGAAATTCCGTGTCCATCCTAATAGACTGATCGAAAAAAATTGGTCATTAGTGAAGCGACTAGCTAGCAGCATTACTACTCCCCACTGGATGGATTGCTAGTCCATCGCAGGATAAGTTTTTCTGCTAGGCTTCCTAAACCGTTTCATGAGTCTTAACAGTGATGAAAATGGAATTTTTCGTTACATTATCACTACGTGTTCACGTGTTCACTGTCTTGAAATTTAGAAAATTTCTCCTTACTAGGTACATAAGAAATGTATGGAGAACAGTGAGGATACATTTTTATATCAGGGATTAAAGGGTCAATGGTTCACTGGTACCCATTCATACACTTGAGAGGGAAAGAAAAAGTGGAGGCGAGTTTTTTTGTGAAAACAACACGTTGGCAGATCCCTGGTTTGAACCAACAAGACACGGTGCCCCCATTCTTATATAGAATGTATTACACCGCGGCACGAAGGTATAAATTTTATTTTCGAGTGGTAAAAACAATATTTTACGAGCGAGCGCAGCGAGTGAGTAAAACACCGTTTTTTATTACAAGAAAATAAAATTCATATCTTCAGAGTATTCTTGCACAAACAACAGTGTAAAAGGAGAAATGACGTCATTGACGTCCTCACTAGTGAGGATATGGAAAATTCGACAGTCGAGTTCTGGATGTAGTTTCGTATGAACTTTACGAGTGGTCTATTTCCCACTAAAACACTCTTGTCTACGTAATAAAAAGATTTTCTTCATTACCTTCGAGGACCATCTTGAAGTCTAAACTTGGTGAACTAGCTGCCGTCAGTGTAAGGACCAAACGTTCCAGCGTGTTGTCGATATCCACGAAGTAAGAGTGACTACTAAAGTACTGCGCTCGAGACTCCTTCACGTTCAACAGTTCAACTTCTTTTAGATCAGCTGATGAATCGGTTGAACTTACGGGATTGATCACTTTAACAACTTCAGCAACTCCGCCCTTGCTAGTTTCGAGAACTTGCCCTCCGGTCTGGGAAGCGAGTTCCTGGTACAAATCTTGGACACTTCGGACACTTCTCTTTGTGCGATGGGAGTCTCTGAGAGCCGCTGACCGCCGGGTGTGCCGTCTCTTGCGTCGGCTACATTGACCAGTTAAAATGAAATCGATTTTAACTTTCTTTTCCTTGGCTAGTGAAATGACCTCTTTTTTTCGCGCCTCGTCTTTCACGTCAGCATCGGAGAAGTAGTAGAGTTTAGTCTCAGGAAGGCAGTTGAGGAGCGCCTGGTAAAGTCCCGTCATGCCTAGCTCTGGACAGTCGCCGCCTCCACTTGCGGTTAACTTACTTACTGCTTCAATGGTTTTCTGAGCATCATTTGTCACCGTCACGGGGCCCACTTCTGTAATGGCAAATTAACAAACAGATACAAAGAGAAAACTGCATGATTGCAGGTTCAATTTGAAGCGTGAATATTAAGAATCACATCCGAGAAACACAGATAGTGAGCTCACAAGAAAATGTCAAGTTGATTTTGTTTTTGCCCCTACCATCATTTTGGCATAGAATCTTTTTGTGGGCACTAGTATTTCGTCAGACATTAAACCAGTTTACAGTGCGCTAAATTCCGAATTTACCCAGGGAAATACGGCTTTTCCTTTTCTTTCGCACATTCCCGTGTCCATGCATGAAGAAGGAAACTTTACAGCTTCCGTCCGTGCCAATATTTGGAGAAGCTATGATTTGTCAGTGACTCTGATCAGTCAATTTTAAAATGACCGACACCGCAGCCAAACAATGGGGAGCTTGTCTTTAACAACGTGCCGAATGCCATAAACGGCAACTGGAAGGTCTAGTCGTTTTATTTTTTTCTGCTTCACTTCGTGAATAGCCGTATGTGTTGAAAGGGCTTCTGATAATTATCAATATGCGTTTAGCAAGTATCAGTGTAAGACTTAAGGGGGGAGGGGGGGGGCTACGAAAGCAGAGTTTTCGTACAATACAAATGCATAGCCGGAACTATGATTGATTGGATAGTGGCTTTATGATAAGTGGAATGGCGACTTGAGTGAAGTCATAGAGAAGCCTTCGCAAGTCGGTTTGCTTAGAACAAGACATTCCAAGTCCCCTAAGAAAGAATCGACCCCATGCCATTTAAGGTGCCCGTTGGATCCTCTACCGCTGAGCTGTGGGGGAATTCACGATAAGCAAGGCGGCACATTTGGGTTTAAATGTGTAGGTTCAATTGTATCCAGAAAGAACAACATATCTATGTATTATCAGTATATCTACAACCTACCTGGATCGCTAAAAGGTACAAGAATGTATGTAAAGGAGGCTCCCTTCTTTTGCAAAGTCTTGCGGACAAAATCAATCGATACTCGCTTTACTTCACTGATTTCATCTGGTATAAAGGCAAGCAAATTAAAGCCTTAAGATGACCACAGAATTCCCTAACAAGTGAGCTCGTTACATTCATCTTTTTAAAATACTTTACAGCCCCTTTTTTCTTTTCAGTTTTTCCCAGTCAGTTTCTTTTTCTTTCTTTCCCGGTGGAAGGGGTTGGGGCAGGCAACATCCCTAGTCAATATATGCCTTGGCAATCGATATTTTAGTTGATACTGAATTTGAAGATCAATTAATACGCATCGGTGAATTTTATACTTACTCGATGAACAAGCTTCTACAACCGAAGCCTTACTGACGTGTTCAGTTTTTGACATGTCTCTTCGACAGTGTAGAGCCATTCAAGGGATTTGCACAATTTACAATATCTCTTGACCATTGTGCTTTTCAATGTAATAAAGAAGGATTCCTAGAAACCACTTCTCCCATCGTTACCCATATTACTTTGGCTGTTCAGGTAATGTTCGGGCACATGAGGTTAACTTTCTGTATCAGCAAATGCAGCGACTCTACTGGCTTTTTCCCAGGACACGTACCAAATGAGCCTGGTGCGAGTTCAAGTACGTCCAAATAGTTCGTTTTGGTTGGTCTGGAATGTCTTTTATGAAGGCATAAATCGCCTGCGATATTCGGATAGTTAATTGCGATGAAAAGCTAGAGTTTCCTCTTGCGAAATGTCGCCTCCAACTTCATTAACATGGGGAAATTAATTCATTGTTTTTTCGGAGAAACAAATATGTCGTTTACAGTGCAAAATAAGGTCATGTAGAATTTTTGGGAGGCTTACAGTAGCTGGGAAATCCGGGGGAAAAGATTCCGTCCCCCTAAAATTTCTGCGGTTTAAATTGAAACTAAAAAATCCTAACAGATCAACCTTAATTTCTTAGCTTGCAAAATTAAGATAAGCTAGACAAAATAACTAAACCCTCACCACTCATGCTTCCTGATACATCTATTACTAACGCCAGGCTATTCTCTGATTTCAAGTTCAGAAATTTAGCGAAGGTGTCGTCACCAACCGTTGAGCGAATATCACCCAGGAAGCTACTTGTGGCTTCGGTTGCAATGTCAGCGGCAATGTTATGCAAGCTGCAAAGAAAGAAAAAGATCGGAGACGGATTCACAGATCGATTGCATAAGTCCAGGAGCGATCATAGGTGAATGTGATAACAGACTCAGCAACGGTTTTATTTGTGCACGTGTTAGCAGAAGCAGTTTTGGGTCGAGTCAGTTTGGACGGCAGTAGTAAGACTTTTGAAATAATTCATTTGAATCCTATCATCTCAATGAAACCTATTTCGGGTTTTTGCCAACGCGCACCAACAAGTAATAGTTCGGGCAGCAGAACTACTCTTGTATGTCATGCAAGGATGATTTGCGTAGATAAGAATTACACTGATATTGACTGTGGTTATATCAAGGCTACTTAATAATACTTTGGAGCTTTGCAGTTTTTGTGATCCAAGCAATAGGATATAGCTGAAGTTAGATCCAAGTAACCTTTGTTTTGGAGTAATTGATCAACAAAGGAGAACGCAAGCCTTATCTTGTGTTGGGTGTCCTGTGTATATTAGCCATGAACATTTGAGATTTTCTCTATATCTTTGTCAATTTGGACGTCAATCTAGCCACTCCACCCACCTCCCCGAAGATTTTTGAAGGACTGAGCTTAAACCTCGGCCGGGAACTGGTATGTACTTTGGCCTCGCTTTTATAATACCCAGGCCCCAAACGGTCAATTTAGCACGCTGTATTTTGATCATAATTGAGCTCTTTTCTTCGAGTTTTTTAGGGGAAGGAGTGTTCGAGTTTGGCGACAAGGCACAATTTGAAGTTCACTTATAAAAACGAGCGGCTGAGGTAGGATGTACAGCGCTCTAGAAAACTTATCGATTATTCGTACGGAGTGTGATTTCTGCTGACGAGTAGGGCAAAAAAGGCAGTTTACAAGACCTTTCGGACCCAAATCTGGTGATGTTGCAAGATGTGGCTTATGCAGACACTGTCGAGAACGATCGACAGAAAGAAAAGTAACAAGTCAACCAAAGCCTAGCTCTTTTATTTTTTTAATTTAACAACTGAGGTATGAAAATGCTCCTTGATAGTAATATTCATTGCTTTTGTGTGGTGCTTGGAATTTTCGTGTTTATTCCCTTACCTTGATGGTCATTTTTATAACAAATCAATGGCCAATTCGCTGTTGTTAAGTCGTCCACAAACTTCAATGAAGGGTTAGGCAAATGATTCCCGTAAATTTGTTGTTGAAATGCCTACTTGTGATGTTATGGAGCCCAACCTCCATGAATACTAGCAAGTTTTCATTGACAAATATAATTTGCTCGAGTAGATGAAAAGTCAAATTTTCACATTGCAATTGCCAGTTTCATTATTTTGTCATCGCCTGAAATTGCTCATACGTGAAACGTGATCTTATAGATGTATCATTAAAAAAATTTGTCAAACAGTTGTGGAAAAAGAAGGTTCTCAGCCATTTCTTTCGTGCATATTTTGCACCTTTTATGGCGCCTAACCAAGCGACTACCTAAGTTGGGCGCTTGTTTATCATCTGAACAAAAGCTATTCAAGGAAAAGGGTCATTAGTAGAAAACTTGTTCACCAAAGTCGAATTATTTGTCAAAGGAAATTGGTGATTAAAGGGCCGTGACAACAGCAAAATGACAACGATTAAAAAAAGCAGGGCAGAAACTTATGGCATCTTCAGTTCATTGCTATTGCCGTTACATTTGAAATTGGTGTGTGAATAAATACTATAATTAAGATAATAGATACTGGTGGTATAAAATGTGCTGAAGTGCATGGGGCTTAAAAAGGTTGACATGGTTTTGTAATCCTGACGTTCAAAGAACTTTGTCAGATGAAAGCGCGTGCAAAAACAGGCAAACAAAAAACATCACCAAATTAAAATAGGCAGAGAACCATCTTGAAGTCCTGTTCATAGATTTCTAGAATAATGATACTTTGACAGCAATTCTCAATTTTAGACAGACGCATTTTTTTCCATTACCGCGGTTTTTTAAAAATCGTTTATCATGCCAAGTCTTACTCTTTTGAGACAGTTTGTGGTTGATTATTCAGGTTTAATGAAAAAAAAACATTTGAAACAAAATATCCTTTTCCATTAAACCTGATTAATCAACCACAAACTGTCTCAAAAGAGTAAGACTTGGCATGATAAACGATTTTAGGCATTAGCAGACTAAGAAAAAACAATCAGTCGAACGCACTTTCCTAATCTCTCATTGCTTCTAATTTTAAACCTGGGGTATAACTATTATAATAGCATAAGCTAGGTTTTTGTTAAGAAATAAACCCCCAAACAAAGGCTGTTACTAAAACTACTGTTAAGTCAAACGTGAGGAAGTAGAGGCCTTAACTAATTAAGGCGTTCGGTGTGACCGCAACCGTTTCTCATTTCGGCTCGAAAAAGGAAATTCAAGAATGGCTAAAAACTGAGATGGGCCTTGCGTTTCGAGAAAGCACAGCGCTCAGAAGTACGGACATTTCACTGTCTTCTGTGACCAGAAGTTAACAAGAAATACCGAACGTGATCTTTAATCGGCTGTAAGCAGGTTAAATGCGTAAGTCATCATAAAATGAAAACATTCATACAAAGGTCACCTAGACAAGCGTGTCGGAATGTCATGCATGCTGCCGTTCCTGTCGATGACTGATATAATTACTCAAACTAGTGTTCCTGTTTATCTGAGTCGGACTTTCAGTTTCCGTTTTCCCCTCGGTTTGTTTCTGACCCAACACAACACGCTTAGCTTTTGCTTTTCTGACTAAGTTTGAACTGAAAGACTTCCTGATCATTCTCTCGAATGCCCAAAATTAACGTCTTCTCGAAGAAGTCATTAAACAACGAGAAAAGAGGAAGAACAGAGTCGTGAACTTAAATAGAATCTTGATAATAAATGCTGATTGAGTCTGCGCCCTTGTTTGTCGTAACCTTACACCCATCTCGGGATGGAGTAAGAACTAACAATTATTAACGTTTTCGTATTATCAAAATACCGATAAGAACACATTCTCACCTCGCATGGGGAGACTCTTTTATCGATACAGAATCCTTGTTGATTCCTCCTGTAGCCGGCTTCCAACGACTCGCGTCAGCTTTTCCCCCACTACTGCATTTTCCCAAATTCTCAGGTTTCTCGATATCTTGTCCTGAGCGATATCCACTCGTAAGTTTCACAGTGTCCAGGTTATTTTCACAGGCGCCATTAGTCAGGCCAGAAACAGGATCTAAAGGGCAGCTCTTGCAAGTTGCGTCCGTGGGACCTGCAATAGAATCTTGCGTGATTTCACTTCCGGGTTTGCCTAGCACTTCGTACGGTCCTGGGTTGCCAAGCTCTACCCAGTTGGAATTGCTGTAAAAATCTTGCAAAGTATGAAGAGCACTGCCTGCTAGATTTCTAGCGTGCTGTAGTTTATCCCCTTGTAGAAGAGACGTTATAAGTTCTTGACGCAACTGAATGAGCCTCTTGGACCCCTGGTTAAACTGCTCGCCATCAAAATGCGCAGCAGCCGAGCTGTTTAGCGGAAATGAATCTACTTCAACGTTTGCACTCTGAATCTCGTTCAAGGCAGTAAGGAACTGGATCTGCGGGGATATGTTTTCAACCGTCTCTTGGAAAGCAGTTGGTGAATCAGACGCTAAGATATCGTTTCCAAAACCTGTGGAATATTCGCCCTTCAAATATTGTGGATTGTCGCGAAGAAAGTAAATTAGTGGCTTCAGAAATCCCTTCTTCGTAATCAATGTGTGATCGAGCGTCGTCGAATCTCCTGATGCCAAGTTCACTCTAGGAAGAAATGCTCTGGCAGGGACAGAAAGGTACGCTACTAACAGAAAAAACGCTACGAGAGAAGTAGTTCCCATCCTTGCAAGGTTCAAAGTTATCTGACATGCAGACGTAAATGTGGAGGCATTTATAAAATTCTGATGTGCTAATCCCGGGCTAATATATTTTTGCTGAAAAGTGTGGTGAGGGAAACCTAATTCTTCTTCCTCTCCCTCTACTTCCGCTTAATTAAGATCTTTTCTAAAAGCTTTTTGAAGTGTTGAACTTTTGACCTTTTTGCGTTTAAATTAATTATTTACTCCCCAAGGGTGACCAGTATCTAAGGCTTGACGTTTAAAGAAATTCTTCAAACTTGTGCCTTAAGAAATAAATGCAGTCCATAGAGGAGGAATGCGCATTTTGATATTGGGGTGCATGTAAGGGCTTCTCCCGGTTTCCAGTTCCTTGAAACTTGTTTCAGGACATCAGTTTTCAGACGGGACGTTCATGGGAAATTAAAGCAAGCCCATGAAACCAGCTTTTAAGGCCTTTTCTGGAAAGTGGATATCCTACTGATACAGTAAAACGTTTTTACCAAACCAGCAGGTTGTAACATGAATTGCATATTGTGGTCTTCCACTCAAAAATGGAGATGTTCAGTTACAAAAGTCACTTTTTTTTAAATGGCAAAATTGTAACCTTTACACTTGGGAATGCTGTCTTGAAATAATCTCAGTCGATTTGCAACATTAAAGCAGTAAAATTTCAGATCTCTAATCGGCATTATGTGACTTTTTCCATAGCAACGGCCATAGCAACAATTGTTTACTTTTATTAAATGCTAAAAAAAAAACCCTCAATAAGAACACTACCCCCCCCCCCGCCTCTCCGTAAAATGACACCTAGTATTACTGACTGAGGAGAGAGTCCTGAGGTCCACGCTTTAGGCGACAAAACATGACCCAAATCTCACAGAAACGATGGCTTTTGCATGGAATTACCATTCAGCAGGTATTTTAGTGTGGCAACTTGAATTTGACAATAGTTTTAGGATAATGACAGACGGATAAATTGTCTAGAATTTGTTCCCTTATCTTTAAAACCGTTTTTCTCGAATTACAGAATTTCTTGGAATGATATCTCCCTTGCATTTTAACCTATTGTTCTGAAATTTTCATCAATATTAAAGCACCCTTTTCTTGGTGTTATGAACCTAAAAAACTGTATGTAGGTTTGAAGTAGGTCTCATTACGTGATTCTTTGTCCTATAATTATTTCCTGTTACCTCATGTTCTGGAAAATAAAAATAAATTTAAAATCGAATGAAGGAAAACTGGCCAATTTTTGAGGTTTACTGCACAGTCATGCTATTTATGTACACATTAGAGTTGGTTTGATGCTTTTCCAATCGTGCATTAGTAAGTTATCGTTTTTACCATGAACACCACTTTTTCTAACTTAAGAGGCTAGTTAATCATTAACTATCATGACATGTGACCTGAAAAGACTCATATTGAAGTCAGGGCATGAAGCCCTATAAAATGATGGTAGAAGTTTTCCACAAAGTTCTGTCCTAAAAAAATTCATTTTTTGAGTGGAAGACCACCTTAAGCAAATCACGAACAAAACTAGAGAAAGGTGTTAAGATAACTCCAGCAGTTCTAAAGTATGCCACACGTGTCGAAATCGACACATTCCAACTTCCACTCAATTATAACCACACACAATCCTCGTTTGTTTTTACCAAGGAAGCAAAAACCGTCAGGGAAGCGCAAAATTGTTGTAGGGTATAGATCAGTCAAACCTTTTTCAGAACGATGAGAAAATCAAATTGTTTTGCTCATACGTAAGGTAATTACTGAACTGAAGAGAACAGGTAAACTTTTGCTCTAATGAACCTAATGAACAAATAAACTTGAAAAATAAAGAAGTCCCGATATCTACGATTCTACGCATACGTTTTAGGTAACAATGAATTAATGGCCGTGCGTTGCGAATGGCAAAATTCCTCCACGGTGGCCAATCAGGGTCTGGAAGGGGGTCCTGATCCCGTATTCCCGCTCCCTTTTCACAAGAATCCCGAATCCCGCACTTTTTCATCGCTATCCCGAATCCCGTTTTTTCTTGCTCGAAAATACATTAAAAATGACTAATTTCTGCAAAAGCTAATAAATTTAAGATGTAGATTGGCCCCTTCGAGTGATATTTTGCACTCGCCTGGTTGATTCGCTTTTGCCGCTAAAACGTTTACTTGGGTGGCGACGATTTCCCGAATTCCCGACAGACAAGCAAAAAAATCTCGCATCCCGTGCCCAAATTTTGGCGAATCCCGCTTCCCTGGAAGCAGTCAAATCCCGAATCCCGTCAAGATATTTTACGTTTTCCCGAATCCCGCACCGTATTTTGGCCAAATCCCGCATCCCGAGAATACCCTTCCAGACCCTGGCCAATTTATCATTTAATAAATCCAAAGCTGTCTTGAATCAAAGAATTCAGGTTGTGTTTGAGGGATGTAATTTGTAAATAAACCCTCTCCTTTATAGTATTGCGGATTTTCAAAAAAATATGTAAGGCGGGGAAATTTTAATTTTATCTCAGTTCGCCAACTGTAGATGGCATAGTCATTTGTAGCCCTCGATTCATTTTCAACGTAACAAAGTACAAAATGCCTTTAAGTACAAAATGAATTAAATGGGCGATGGATAAATTCAAGTGATGCTTGCATCACGTCACTTTTCAACTAATGAGAACGTGAAAAAATAGTCCGATGTTTTTATTACTTGTATATACTGTGTGTAATAGAAAATAAGATACTTTTACAGTTTTATTTAAAGATGAAATTTTAATCGACGATGTTACGATATCAAGTCAGGTGTGAGAGCCCTGCCCTGCTGAACTACTGTCGCTTACCTGATGTCCATCTGGGATGCTTGGAATCTTAATTATCGCTACATTTTTGAAATTATATTCGATTTATGACGATGTAGTTCCAACAGGAAACCCATATAGGGTGACGAGTTTCTGGCTCCAATAGCCGGACAAGCGTCGAGTTTGTTTCTCAATTTTGAATTTGCGCGACAAATTTGCCGGAAAACGGGAGGCGGGGGATGTTCACAGTACAAAACAAAAGCCTACAACATAGTCACCAAAGTTTATACCGCATGGTGCTTTCAAACGATAATGGATGAAGAGTCCAAGCCACATCAGCTGGGTCCAACAAACCAACTAGTCAATGAAAGTAGATAATGATGACCGGGCAACCAGGACTAAAAGACGTCTTTTTCCAAAAGCTGCCAGTGAATTCAACCCTCAACAAGGTCTTGGCCAACCTAACACAGGAAATTGTGAATTCACCGTCCTTATTGAGCTTCAATTACTAAAACACTGTCATAATCATTTTAATTCGTTTAACAACTAAATAAATCCTACATGACAAGACTGCTCCCTTGATAGATTATGAATGTACTCAACGACTTAAACTAGAAATACAGATTGGAAAAAGTTATTGAAACAAACAAATTCAACACTCACGATAAAACTAACATTCAAAAACTACATACAACGCGTAGCACAAGCACACCCAATGTATAAAACGGAAATAGGAAAAAGGAAAGTCACTTCTGAAAACAGTTTACGAAAGATTTTTTAAAAACCAATAGAGCACTTCTGGGTCATTCTGTTCGAAGTAAACGTGCGGGCAAAACGGAAAGCTGAGATGATGCGCAGTATGTTTTGCAAACTGGTTATTATTGGCACTAAGCTCGAAGTGACCAGGGTTGAACAGTTCCTTCCATCACCTGACCTGTGCATCTCTTAGCAACCAGCTGTGTAAAAGATGGCGACTACAAACACTGACGATAAGTCCAGAAATCGTCCTATTACAATAAGGTAGCTTAAAAAGGGAGGGACAACGAGTCTTTCTATTTTAATAGCTCTGTACAAGAGGTTCTTCTAGTAGAAAAAAAAAATCCTTTTGTGGGCCAAAATTGACCAAATCATTATCTGAAAATTCGCAACTTCCTCTACGGGAAGTCGTGAATAACTACTTTGTCAAATTTATAGAGCGGAAATTGGTTGCTTGTGGATCCTGAACTCATTTCACATTCATCAGGCTTTCCTGGACTCCAAGAACCATGTTTCATTTTGCAAATTACTATCACAGTAACAAGAAGAAGCAGCACAAAAAACGAGACTGAAATTAAAACAACGTGCCACGTTGCCAGCTTTTCTTGCTTCTGCGAAACTTCTGGTTCATGCCAAGCTCTCTGAGTGACGGTTACAGTCAAAGAGAAAACTTGCAACTCCTTGACGTCGGTGTTGTGTGACGCAGGTGCGGCCGTGACATTTATTTGCGTGACAGTGCTTGGTGGCGTGTCTCGCTGAGAAGTCAGGGTTAGCAGACATAAAGTGGTTTGCGACGATTTGAGAGAGACTAACGACGGTTGAACATCTCCTTTAACGGAAGATTGGTTGCCAATTACCTGTTAGAGAGAAATAGACCCGTTTTCAAATTAATGCCGTAAAGTAATTTACATTTGCATTGCCGTGGTTTTTCTTTCCTACTCTCTGCGATTGTTTACAAAAGACTCAACCCGTTACAAGTACTGAACCAAAACAGTTGTAACTGTACATGATTTCCACTTTCTTGCTTTGAGTTCTTATTGGTTCATTGTGTTGTTTGTATTTGCTGTTATTGGCCAAAGAAATTACTGCGGTTCAAAGACGCTCAATTATATACGTTAAAAAAGGCAAAACAACAGCAACAACACAAGAAAAAAGGTAGTCGGAAGACTTTATCTGACACCACAGATGGCTCACATTCATGTGACCGTTATAATAAAAAATTTTGGTTGTCCTTAATTGTTGTTGTCATAACGCATAAAAATAAAGCTGCATGAGCCTCGCTAACAAAACGAGGAACCGATACTTTATGGGCCCTCTTTTGAAGTTTACCGGCTAGCGCCACCGTTACTTTTTATGGGAGTCCCCTCAAGAGCCAAAACGTGTTAATTCCTAACAAAGGTTACAACTGAAGTTGATGACGGACATCGCAGTTAAAGATATCAGCAGAACAGTGTAGAAGCTAAAAAAATTCATTCTTGAACGGGATTCGATCTTTTGATCTCTCCCATACTGGTGCAGCGCTCTAACCAACGAGGCTATTAATCCAACTGAGAACTGGTTGTATGTGTATTCTTGTTAATCTCGTAAATGGAGAATAAATTAATATGATTATATGCCAAAATAATCATATAAATAAAATGCAGATGAATTTTTACTTCATTTGCAGGTCATTTATATGATTATTTCACTTATTCACATAAGTGGTAGCAAAAAAAAAAAAAAAAAAAAAAACACCTTAACCCCCGGAAAAAAAAAAATTTTTATCCTCCCCCCCCTTTGTGGCGGGGGGGGTAGGGTTGTTCGTTGGCCAAGGAGGCGGGGGGGGGGTGGGGGGG
>Ga0126336_10001236_pt1 | contig 12867 bp, 8 predicted proteins | sample SidCmetagenome_FD_92530 | JGI IMG/M metagenome (GOLD analysis project Ga0126336, IMG submission 92530) | Coral microbial communities from El Islote,Puerto Morelos, Mexico - Siderastrea C C metagenome | ecosystem: Host-associated > Invertebrates > Cnidaria > Coral | place: El Islote,Puerto... | reverse complement strand
TAAATCAGAAAATCGATGGTGATAACCTTTCAGCATCAAGAATCTGGAGCAAAAGGAATTTACATGGTGCGTCTTTTCCTGTTTGCAGCCATTCTTAACCAAATACACCAAGACACACGACACCTGCGGCGTAAACAACTTGCACGGAATGCCGGGAATCCTCGGGGCCATCGCGGGCGCAATAGCCGCTGCTCACTCGTCTGTCGAGAAATATGGATCTGAGGGGTGAGTGATTTACTCATTTAGATTTTTGAGGGGGTGGGATGGACAGGGGTGCTTTCCTTTACAAACTCGCCGGAGTGTCGTTCCAAAGTACACAACGAGCAGATACTACGACAATAGATTTAAGTATCATGAAAGATTTTGAATCTTAAGGCAGAATTCCCCTCCCCCGTGAGAACTTTCATCAATTTTTTCTTTTCCCCTCGTATGGTCCCTAACCTTTATCAAACGGCTAAAACGCATTCAAAGAGTTTGAAGTTTCGTTTTGTCTCTCTATGTTTGATTTTGGCCTTAGTCTCAAGTGCTTTACTTCGTTGGTTTTCAGCTTGAACAATTTGTGGCCTGCCCTTGAGGAGGGTCGTACACCCAAAGCTCAGGCTGGTTACCAGGTGGCTGGTCTCGCAGTCGCTCTTGGCATCGCTATCATCGGAGGAATTGTGACTGGTAAAGAGTAGTTCCTTTTTTTTACTTATTTTTACCCAAATGCACGCCGTTGAAAATAAATCACAAACTGTGTTCACAAAAATACTGAAAAAAAAATCAACACTAGAAGATCAATGGCTTAAGGAATTAACCTACTTAATCAGAGTAAAAAACAGCACCACATGAAAGAACGGCTTACTCGCTTTCAGTCCAAAGGTCATTTGAATGGGGTCTTATCCACACTTGAACGGCATAACACATTACACCCCAGTGAGGCACTGCTCGAGAGCATTGAATTTTCACATTTAAGAATTTCATCCAAAGACTCAAATGTTAAAACCACCTTGTTTAGCTTAATAAACAGCACTACACTTTGAAAGGTCAAACAGTAAATGGAACACTTCATTTCATTCTAAAGTGCTTCACCTTACACCTCTCCACGTGTACAGCATGACTAATAAACAGTGCCACAGCCGCATGAAGTGCTGTACAATCCGTAGCTTTTATTTGAAGGTCACACATCTGAATTTCATCCACTGTCCCAAACACTTGAACCACATTGTACTGCTTAAACCACAGGAAAGTACTGCTCAGTAGCTTTCATTTGAATGGTTACACTTTAGGATTTCACCAACAGACTCAAAAGTTAGAACCACCTTTTACAGCATGATAAACTGCATCACAGGAAAGTACTGCTCAGTAGCTTTCATTTGAATGGTCACACTTTAGGATTCATCCACAGACTCAAAAGTTAGAAGCACCATGTACAGCATAATAAACAGCACCACAGGAAAGTACTGCTCAATAGCTTTCATTTGAATGGCCACACTTAAGGATTTCATCCATAGATTCAAAAGTTAGAACCACTTTGTACAGCACATTAAACAGCATCACAGGAAAGTACTACCCGATAGCTTTCACTTGAATGGAGATACTTAACGTTCTAACCATGCTTGTTTTCTCCGCACAGGATTCATCGTGAGGTGGAAGGTCTTTGATCCACCGACTCGTGACCAGATGTATGATGATGAAGATTTCTGGGAGGTAAGATAAGTTTGTGGTAACGGTACTTGATAAAATTGGAATCTTGGATAATTGTTCCCCCTCCTTCAACCAAGGTTGTAGTCCTAAAATGATATCTGTAGCCAGCTAACTTTCTTTTTGCGCCGGCACTTCAAGACGACCGCCGATCAACGTTTTCATGAGAAAAAAAGAGGGAGAAAAAGCAACTATTTAAATAATTCACAAACAGAGTGGATTCAAACCTATTCTGTGATGCTTCTTAGATCTACACTGCCGAAAGTTTAGCTAGACGATCTAGCCTTTTAACGAGCATTTAGTGGTCGTTCTGCAATAATAATTGACATATAAAGTGCGCTTTAACATAAAAGTCCTGTCGTGTCGCCAGGCTAAATGAAAAAGTAAGGAGAAGAAATATCCGTCGCACGTGATTATTTCATATATTCATTCTCATTAATTTGCAATGTAATAAAATACGAAAATGTAATTATTTTCTAGGTGCCAGAGGAAGATGTGGAAGCCCAGCATGCGTATAACACCACTATCGAGGAGAAAGATGACAAACTGTGAAGAGTATCTCCTTCAGCGAGGAGAATTTAAAATGCAAGTCAATTTTACCCAACATGTTTAATTGTTATTTTTCTATACTTACTCTTCTAATGAATTTAGGCTCGCAGAAAGTATTCCTGCCAAAGCTCATTGATATAAAACATTTCAATGAAGAAGTCTTGGAACAAAAGGAAAAAACAAAAACAAAATTGCAAAATTTGACTATGACGAATTAAAACGTTGCTTCTAACGTTACGATGACAGGGTTTTAAAAACGTGTTGAAGGTTTTATTGCTGATTATTTTCATTGACTATGATTTACCATGGCTTGAAAAAAAAAATGCAGTTTACTGAGAAAATTAGAGTTATGCCCCATTCACACCAAAGCTTAAACACGTTTAAAAGCTGTTTAATTAAACAAGGTTTAAAATTGTTTTCTTCATAAAAGTTGTTTGCTGATTTTTTTCTAATGCGAATTTAGTGCAAATGAAAAAACAAGTGAAAGCCTACTTGAATTCTTTGTTTAAAGTAGTCATTCAGCTTTCTGTTGTTGAATTTCATTTTGTTAAACCTGGTTTAATTAAACATGTTATGTTGGTGTGGATGGGGCATTAGTCAAAGTTTTATTAAGTACTAATTTGAAGGGTTGTTCTTTTCCGTTAATAATCTTTAGAATTTTAGGAATATTTTTTTAAAGTCTCAATGAGTTACTTATTGAAATGTTTGTTACAAAATCCAGTACTTAAAAAGGTAAACGTTTCCATAGAGCGCTCCACAGGCCTCGGTCAGACGGACTCAACATTATCTAACATTGCTGAATGCAACTTTGTTGTAACTTTGTTGCCAATCAAACTTTGTTGAACACCATTCAATATCGTTCACCATCATTGGACAACATTCAAAGGGGACGGGTGGCCAAGTGCGGTTAACTTGGCAAATTCAGCAATGTTAAACGATGCTTAATAGAAATGTTGAGTCCGTTTGGCCGGGTCCTTAGTTCAGTTTAAATTTCTCCGAAAACAACCTCGCTTCCGCCCTCACTCGTGCAACGCGCTGCCATTATAAACTTAACGTTGGGATGACCCTTTGGATGAGTTGGCTCTAAGAATTCACTAAGCGCTAGGCTTTGATTGGCAAACTGACGTACCGATGCTGACGTCACAATTTCTGAAAAATTCAGCCTAATTTCCAAGGCTCTTTCTGTTCTTGCATGAGAGCGAGGTTGGAGGAATTTGGCATTGCATTTGCTTTTTATGCTAAATAGAGTTTGAAGATATGTACGATATTTACGCAATTTTAGATTGTATACCGCTATTTGAAAAGTGAAAAGACAAGAAAAAACTTTAAATGCATTGAACTCCAAGAAAATACCGTAATGTAGACTAGCTGTTCAAAATCCTCTATTTTCTCGTTAGTTAACTCAGTTTTGAGACTCCCTCTTTGATAATACAAAGAGCAAAACCTGGGGAGAATACGAAAAAATCTGAGGTGCGAACGCATGGGAAAATAGAGGACTGTAAAGAATGTAATTGCAGTATTAATCAACTGAACTAAGGTATTGTTAAACGCTGGCAAAGCTTTGTTTAACTAATCTACCCTTAGAGTTGAGCAGTGTTAACGTTACAGCTCAGTTGAAAGACAGCACCAGCAATTTGTTCCCCGAAAACAACATTTTGGACTCATTAGTCCACCACCTTATAAAATTCTGCAATACTAAAAAGAGATGTGATTATAAGAATTAAGGTTGCGTCAATTTTCCTTCATCTGATTTTGGGTGAATTTCCACGAGGAGTTGACTTTAAAGGTAGAGTTATGACAAGATTCACTAGAGTTGGGGGAGGGAAATTTTAAATTAACGCCTGGAAAAATGGAAAGTGTATAGATTTTCAGGTCAGGTTTGCAATCGGTTGAAACTTTAATCTGAAAGAGGATTTCCAACTCCGATCGCCACCCTTCCCTCCCCCATATTTCCGTGAGATACTTTCATTCTCCCCTGAGGGTTTTGAAGAGAGGTGTGGAATTTTAGCATGCACATGTAGGCGTTAATAATAAATTGACATGAATATCCGAATTTCTGATGCACGAGTGAAACATTGATTTGTTGCATTTAAACTTTATAGACAATAGTTATTACCTAGTTTTATAACCGGAGCTAAAATAATAGTTTTGCTCTTCGTTAGTAATGGCAACCAGACTACCTGGGAAAATAAATTTCATATGCATGCAATTTATCGCCTTGCTTTGTTTTCTATGTTCATTCTCTTCAACTGTTCGGCTTTGAACGACGAATCCCGATTGTTTTGGTGGTATTTTGTTTTTTCACTTAATATGGTCAATATGAGTTTCTCGCATAAAATTTTCGTTTTTTGCATTTTGCTTAACTGATAAACTACCAAAAACAAGTTATCAATGATTACACTCTGTTCACTCGGCGAGTTTTCTTGCAACCTGTTTCCTACTACGGAGCTTCAGTGAAGGACCAGGGGCCCGTTTCTCGAACGTCAGGGTAACTTTTCGGGCCCGGAGATATATTTTAAAATAAAAATCCATAAAATGGTGGTGTAGCTTTTAGCCCGCAAATCAGCTCGACTTGTTTCGTCAACTTAGAATTTTACTTCTTAGCTTTAAAAAAAAAAAAACCTGAATTAGCATTCCGGCCCGAAAAGTTATCGGGACTTTCGAGAAACAGGCCCCAGGCCCCAGTTGTTCAAAAGTTGGATAGCGCTGTCCACCGGATAAATCTCTATCTAGTCGATAACGCAATTGGTTTTCCTAACACTTATCCACTGGATGGGGGTTTATCCGGTGGATAGCGCTATCTAACTTTTGAACAACTCACCTGAAGAATAAGCATGCTCAAACGATAATATATGGAAACAAATTAGTGACATTCTACATTCATAATCTCTTGGTAAAGATCGACCCAATAACAAATTGGTTTGGATAATATAATAGGACAGTTAAGTTCTCTCCCACTCTATCACCACACACTTTTCCTTACATCTTTTTCCCGATCCAATTTTGAGCCATCTTCTCCCTATCCCAACTCCCCTCTCTTTTCGCCAGCCGAGCGTGGCAGAAAGAGATGGGGTTTGGGAATGATTTGCTCTGGAGGAAGGGGTGAAAAAAAAAGGCCTCTTCGAGCACAGAACGAGGAAAGGGTGTAAACACGAGGAGTGCCACGCTCGGAATCAGAACAGTTAGATGGCCTGGACTTGCTCTTTGCTCTCGATGTAGCCCTCCCGCTCCGTTCCCGTTTTGAGCTGTTTTTCTTTTTTCTACGTTACACATAAGAATGAATCACGCAAAGCGTGTTTCATCTTGAATCCTACTGGACCAGGATCATCAACCTTAACCAACGCAAGGATTTTGCCCTCATGTTCTAATCATTTGTATTTCAGGACCGAAACTTATAATCTTTCATACCCACGCACGTTCAAACATCAGAAGTCAGCTCCTGGGAGAAGTCAGGGCTCCTCAGTGGCAAAAATCTATTTTCCTTTTCAGATGGGGCACCTAAAACTTCTGTATACCAAACGCTTCTCGGAGTTCTTTGTCTCCACTCTTTCTCACACAGAAATGGAGGGGCGGGGGGAGCGGGGAAGGGAGGGGGGAGGTTGAGCCTTGGCAAGGGTTATCAAAAATTGTCATAAGCATACAGGCCGTACAGATATTAAGCGTATTCCACCCAATAAATAAAGAGAATGAAATAACCTGGGGAATAGGTATTGGACCCTATATTAGACCGTGCGCAACAAGTGTTCAGTATTCAATTTGCGTGACTGGTTGTTTTGTTCATATATTATCGTTCTTGTCGATAAGCGATGTTTACGCCGGCCAGGACGGCGGATCCGATCTAATTTGGTAACCTGATGATAGATGTCAATCGGACAACAAGGAGTCAAGCTGTCAAACACATGCATGTTTACGACGACGGCTCCGGGACGACGGCAGTTTAGCATTGCTTCTTTTACAGTGCTGCATTTAACAGCAATTAGACTACGACCGCTACGGCAGCGAGTAACGAAACCTAAACGCTTTTCCACATTTCCTTCGTCTATGAGGTACGTCATATTTAAGCCTGATTTTATAAAGGTTTCACACACCCCCTTTAATGCGTTTAATATTTCGCTGTGCTCCGTTGTCAAAAAACGATTCTAGGTAATGCTCTCTGCTACAAATTACATACGTTACAGAATCTGGTGAAATGCTTCCTATATCACGCTCTTTGTAAAATTTGTCACATTTCTGAATTCTTTATGAGGTTTTTCTGTTGTGGCTGTAATAACGTGGACTCCATCTAACGTGGGCATGCTCCCTTGGGGTAACTCCGACCAATTTCTAGCACGGTTTGTCTTAGAGCTCGAGAGCTGTCCGTGGCCATCCGTTTAGAGAGATAAAACAGCAGTCTGAAGATTAAAGAAAGATTAAAAGCAGGAACTAACTCCATGACGTGTCCGTCTTAGCGTACAGTCCGCTAGCTAGGAGGCAACATCGGTTAACCTTTTTCCTGCTAAAGTTCAAACATTGAATCATTTTCGAATTAGTAAGTCTGTGGATGATTACATGCTAACATTATACTGTACAAGGTGGTTGTGAGTCAGTCTGTGGGTGAAATTCATGAAAGCTGCTGAGCAGTAATTTTCTTTGGTTAATTTTGTTTATTTGTCTTTTTTCTTTAAGGGAAACCTTCAAAAAATCTGGGAAATTTTCAGAATTTCTATTCTGGGTTTATCTTTCCGGTTCCTAAGCGACGTTTACTTTGGTCTCAACAAACCATTTGCGACACTTCGTGCTTTTATAGACACTGAAGTGATGTTTTGAATGATTTTCAAGAGATCTTGGCACACAAACTGCACAAACAAGGTCGAACTGTGGTCGAACTGTAGTCTTACTTAGCGAAACCAGAGAAGTTTCATTTGACCTTCAGCTGATTCAATCAGTTTGTTTATCGTCTGGCCGCATATTGAAAGCAGGCAGGTTTTTGGACATGTTGCAGAGAAATGGCGAACGGTAAAGTGGTCCGCTGAGTTGTGTCGTTCAAAACAAATTACGTGGGATATACATGAGATATTCTGATCTGAAAGTTGTTTTTAGCACATTTGTTGACCGTGTCAAGTGCGTCATGTCAAAACAAGTCCTCAATCTGGTTACATCGTAATTCCTGAGATGCTATTGAGAAATACAGGGTCGAAAATCTGGTGACAGGGTGGGGAGGGGGGGCAATTACAAGTTTGAAGAACTTAAAAAGTAAAAGGGGCCCACAACACATCAGAAATTCATCTATCCTTCAGGATAACTCATATGAAGCGCCCTGTCATTGGTGCATGCAGTTACCGCAAATGATCTTTAACCTCCTCAAGACCTCTACACTCTGTTCGAGACTGGCCGGAGTTCCCCACCCTCCTTACGGTTAATGTCCATGCTATGAATCTCTGTTCGCCAGTACGTCAGTTACAATCCATCAAATAACTTTATCTACTCGAGCTCTTTGTTTTGTCTTCTTTCCATGCCAAATTCTCCACATTCAGGTCATTTCCATACCTCGAACCTGCAAAAGCATTTGGTGTTTTCCGAAATATTAATCCAGCTTACATTGTTTGTTTTTAGTTCTTGCCAATAGTTATAATCACGTTCCATATTACGTTTCACAAGGTCTTTACGTGTTTAGTTTGCTTTGAAGACAAATGATTATTTGACAAAAAAAGCATGCATTAGATTTTCATACAGTTGAGTACAAAGAGAACCTACTCACGTAGAATGCACCCCTTGCATGCATTCCACGGGTGGAACACGCGTGTATTCCTTGCGCGCTGGGGAATAGGGTATTCTGTTACCAACAACGGTGGGGCACGTGGTATGTCTCGTGAAATGGAAAAGAAACAAGGTCGTTTCACAAACGTTCTCCGTTGCCTGACCTGTTTATTTTGCGGCAGCATTCACTGTATTGAAGGCCTATCTCACAGAACTCGTACAGCGTGTTGCGTGTTCCATAACTCTGTTTACTAAAACTCTTATTTTTAACAGCCTTTTGGATAAAACTGTTTATCTCAGAATGGTGGCGCCTGTAGTTAAAACGGATTTAGTCAACGTATTTTGCAATTGCTTTCAATTCAGATCAGTAGGATTTTGAAATGGATAAATCTCAGCATCTCATTTTACTGTTTTATTGTTCAATAGGATTTCGTTAGGGTCCATTTGTTTATTCACCCTTTCATTAGCCTGCGACGCAGGCTACCTTTCATTCGTGTGTTAAAGCTTTCTTTCATCCTTTTTTCGTTGACCTACACTCTTTTTCTTTTATAAAAACCATTTTTATAAGAACATTGAGGCTGAAATTTGTCCCAAAATTTAAGAAAATGTACGGGCTAAAATAAGAACATCCTCAGACTCAGCCAAATTTTACGCGTTCTTACAGAAAAAAAAGAGTGTATTTGTCTATTCGTTATACGTGGGACCCATTTTATTCTTTTCATTCGTTTTTCACGTCATTAACTCATTCAGCTTAAATGTGCCATTTTTTATTTCTCATTTTACTTTTTTTTGTCATTTTTCAAGAGATCTTTCCTCAAGATTATACCATATTGACCGTTTTTTCCTTTTTGTTCTTCTTTTCATCTCATTTCTCATTCTTTTTCTTACTTCCCTGCAGCAGTGTATCATGGGAGCCACCCAAATAATGACGTCGACTTCGAGGTCACGTGACTGACATCGTAAACTAATCGGCAGATGAAACAAACAAAAAAAGTTCAAAACGTTTGGAAGATTTTTAAGAAGCTTTTTTTTACTTAGTCGCTCCCTTAAAAAGTTATATTTTAATTCAAAGGGAATTCAGCTACTTGTACCTTGGTGATGGATGAAAGCAAAGATTCTACGACGGGAGAAAACGCACCTGTAAAACCCGCAGCCTCGGCAGCAAAACAACGACGTTCAAGTCTGTTTGAAGTTGGTTTTCCAGTTCAGCGGGACCGTGGCTCCAGCATCGTCTCCATCCCCAACATTATCCCAAGCCAAATTCACGGCTCTCACCAAAAAGTGCGCTACGAAAACACGTTCAAGATGGAGCCGGACAGGCGATTTGACATCCCTGAGGTCAAAGAAATCATGGATGAAACTCTAGCGACGTCTTTGAAAGACGTAAAGTACGACCCGATCAGATGCAAGGCTTTGAGCAAATCCCTGTCTCATACTATCTGCGAAAGAGTCAAGCTTTTGGGATTCAGCCGGTTCAAGATCGTCTGTGTTGTGAATATTGGACAGATGAAAGGTCAAGATGTTCGAGTCGCTAGTCGCTTTCTTTGGGATGAAAAATTCGACAACTGGGTCGATTCCGTGTTTATAAGTTCTGAATTATTCGGCGTTGCAGTCGTTTTTGGTGTTTATCAAGAATAAACAAAGGCCAAAGACTTTGAACTTAACTTGCCTAACTTGGGAGCTTTATTTTCATGAAATTGGTGAAAACAGACAAGTTTTAATGACGACTTACGGTCACTGTAAGAATAATCTTTGCGGTCATGCGAAACTTTTTCAATGTCCTCGTAAAATTAGGCAAACTACAAACAAGACTTCTTTCTACGAACTGTAAGTACACTTGTAAGCTTTTGGCACTTTTATTCCATTGTGCCTTATTGTTCGTTGTTTTTAATTTATATTCTTAACCCAGAATGTTTAGATTTGACTTTTTTTGCCTTTGTTGTGCACGAAAATTTCATTGAGTGTTTATTTAATTCAAGTTTTAAAATTCTCTGGCTAAACTTACCACTTAGTATAAAAGTGCACCTTTTAATTATAATAAACATGTGACATTTTCTCTCGTGAATTAAATTGTGGCTTTCAGTTTTCTTTTGTTAGAAAGTTCATAGTTCTCAATCTGTAGATTTTTGTAACTTGTGAATTTTGATCTCCACTGCAAAGTGCAAATTTTGGTATTCACAAAACTTTTTTCTTGATTTGAACAAGCTAAATAACACTTAACAAAAAAGTACTTTTTTAAAGAAAACTGGCCAAAGATCGTTTAGGCGAAGAAAACGAGTTTTAGTAGGAGATTGCGAGGGATAACCGGGATTAGTAATGTACCAGTCAAATCGAAGCTTCAACACTGGGCAACCCCCACCGGACATTTGAACTTTTGAAGATTGGCTTGTTCCCCTTGGGGCAAAAAAGCCATTCAAATGTCCCATCAGTTAGTACTGAATACCTCTCCTCAAAGGCAAATTTCGTCTTCCATCAAACACTGTTCACGCTTTTCAGAGAGAGAGATGCCGTAATAACACCTTCAATCTTCTTTTAAAACCCTTTTGAAAGAGTCATTCGCTGACAAAGGGGAAATTCTATCTTATAAATCTTTCAAACCCTGCAAAAACCGAAAAAACTCACCGGCCTATTACACTAGAACAACATCTCCCCTCCGGGGTGGAGATGTTGAAGCTTCAATTTGACCGGTACATAATAGTAGAGACTATACTGTAGTTGCTATGGGCAATGTTCATATTAGCACCGTTCCAATACACAGGCACAGGCCTGGCTCCGGGGAAATCGTGAAAATAGTCATCATTCTATTAAGTAAAGTCACATCTTTCCACAGAGATTAACATTTATAGCAAATCTACGTTTAAGTTGCCAGCATAATTGTAAAATCCTGTTCTCATTAAACCATGGTGCCTTGGATCTTATTGAGCCTAGTCAGTTAACAGTTTCTTATCGCCATTCTTTTTCTTAAAATCGTTTATTTCGTTTGCCGTAATGCATCAATGTTAATGCGCATGAGTGGGAGGACACTAGAGGTTTTTTTTTTAAATTTCAGTGAGGAAGTTTTTTTGAAATGCCCACCCCGAGTGCGAAAGTATGGTGCAAAGTCAAGTCAAATCTGCGACTAGTTACCCTTACAAGGGCTTCATTTTGCGGAAGTTAAATACTCGAGGGTGGGGATGGAAAAATCAGTCAAATGTCCCCACTAATGCCTGGCTTACCCCTAAATTTTAAAGCTTTGTACAATCAGATCTTCTTTGGTTATAATACCAAACAACAGAGAAATCGTTTGACGCTCAAAAATCCGACCTCAAAAAGGGGAGCCTCAACTCTAATGAATAACCGCCTTAAAAAAGGCACTTCACAGAGGATTTTCACAGAGGTTTCACTGAACATGGATGACACACTGACATACATTAATAACATTAAAACACAAATCATGATAGAGGTATTTATTGCGCTTGCAGACACACGTAAATTGAACAAACTAGAATTTTAACAAGCCAATCTTACACTTATATTTATCATATACCATAAATGTCAATCTGACATATTAAGATGAATAACGCACTGCAGTACCTTTTCTCTTAATATAATAACTATTAGATATTCACGGGATTTTATGACACTTCGGAATAAGGTGGTTTTTAAAGACGTTTCATAATTCGTACTTGGCTACTTATTATTAACCGTAAATCTAACATGTAATTAATCGTTTTCCTCTCTCTCAAATTCAATTAAATGTTACTCAATAAATTCACAGATCTCAGTTTCGGCATATCGCAATCTCGCAACCAGGAATAAGAATACATAAAGCTTGCTATACCTTAAAGTTTCTTTAACACATCAACAATTCCACTCCGATTATTAATTAATTTATTTATTTCTTGGCAGATTACCTGTCGCAAACAGAAACGAGAGCAAATAAAGCTTGTTATACCTTCAGCGGTCTCTTGTCCAGTACATCAATAATCCAACTCTGACAACTAAATTATTTCTCGGCAGATTGTCTCTCGAAAACAGGACCGAGGATAAATGGATCAAATGCAACTCTGACTGCTTATTATTTAACTGATTTCTTGGCAAACAGGTGCGAGAATAAATAAAGCTTGTTATCCTTCTCTAATATATATCCTTCTCTTACAGATTGATTAATTAATTTTTTGGCATATTACCTCTCGCCAAAGAGATTGAAAATTAATGAAGCTTATTATATCTTTCTAAAGGGAATTTATTCGCACTTTGTCAGAAGACTCATAGAGGGGAAACGCCTAGCAAATAAACCACGTACACAAGAAATGCACTTAAGCAGTCGTCACAAGGCAGTGGAGCAAAGTGCGTTATTAAATTTTCCACTCAGAAAAGAAGAAAAGAAGCACCATTACTATCTGCTGCGAGGGGTTAGTACAGCCCGTCACCATAGCGCATACCACACATTGACAGCACCATCGAGTGTGCGAAACTATCGCTGTCAGTCTCACCAGCGATTATCTTCAACTTGGGCCTGCGCCTGCGCAGACGGTACACCACATCATGGTGTACGCGCATTTGATCTGTGATGATCAAGCCTTTCAGACTGGGTAACACATTCAGGTCAAACAAGCGCTTAATACACTCATCTGTCAGGGACCCTGAGCTGCGATCATGACCGCTGACCTCAAGCTCCTCCAGCAGCGGGCACTTGGTCATGACGTCATTGACTGCGTCATCAGTGACTCCAGTGACGGACTCCAAGCGGAGTTTGCGCAGATTGGGACAGTTGTCGGCAATGTGATGTACGGCCGCATCTGATAGCCACACGCCAGCCCCTGTGTTTGAAGAACCGAGCTCAAGGACGACTAAGCTGTCCTTGCATAGGTCCACGGCTTTGATGACGTCTTCATCGTGAACAGAGAAATCGGAACC
>Ga0126336_10001235_pt1 | contig 12869 bp, 12 predicted proteins | sample SidCmetagenome_FD_92530 | JGI IMG/M metagenome (GOLD analysis project Ga0126336, IMG submission 92530) | Coral microbial communities from El Islote,Puerto Morelos, Mexico - Siderastrea C C metagenome | ecosystem: Host-associated > Invertebrates > Cnidaria > Coral | place: El Islote,Puerto... | reverse complement strand
TCCCAAATTCATAAATCTCTCCATAAATGTCATTTTATCAGTAAATCCTGTGACAAGCTGTGGAACATACGAGATAGGCATAGGCGCCATGTGGTAAACGTCCAACAACAGGTTTGGTTGAAACGGGAGAATTTCAACTCTTGGAATACCAAGAAGTTCACCAACCAGCGGACCACAAAATGCCATATTATCGTAAACAATCAAGTCAAAACCGTTCAGTTCGTTTAGGAGCTCTGTGTCGTTCAAAGCACCTTCCCACAAGCCAGCAAATGTCTCAGGACCTTTTCTCAACGTTTCAAACTTCCGTCCCTCTATTTCCCGCCGTATCAAGATATCAAGAAAGTCAGGACTGAGAGGCACTTGGAAAATCTTGTGCGGTACTTTTTCGTTGGGTTTTATTTTTTGTGTAGATGGCACCACCATCACAACCTAAAAGTCAAAAACTTCTCCTTTATTTCCAGACGTTATCTAGCGATGCATTAGACGAATCACACCCAAGTAAACGCTGAGACAAGAAAACCTGTTGTTTGTTACAGACGGGCCCTTTCAAGCTGGAGTTAAACTCCAACAGTTGTGAATCACTAGGTTCATGGAACTATTAGGAATTCAGGTATAAATAAATTTCCTGGGATCTTTGTTGGAACTCTCTATGTGCCGTTTGTCTTGTTAATTATTTTTTTGTTCATTCGTTCAATTATACGATCATAACTTACAAAGTAATCTGTCTGCACATGAAAAAAAATCATTTTTTTAAGTTCATTCTGCACTTGTGTAATAAGAAAAGGTCACTCAATGTAGTATAGATCATAAACAGACGTCAGTGTGTCTGACACTTCTTTTAACTCAATCGAGTGCCAGCCAACAAATAAAGGTTTATATAGCTGAATATAACTCGAAAAAAAGACAACATCAGCAGAGTTAAAGGAAAAAAAAACGAAAATTCGGCAGGCTTTAATTACTTGCTGCAAGCACTGGCTTACGTTACTGGGATTGCGTGATGACATAGTCTGCACTTCAGATGAGAAACAATTCGAACCACGGCCACGCTTGCAGCCAATTTTTGGCCTGATTTTTCACAAAGCCGCATTTCCGGAAATTTATCAGTATAGGTAGACGCAGGAGCATTGTAAAGCACTCTGTAATGCACGAAAAACGTCCAAAGAGACCAAAACCATAGGAAAGTTCTTCGGAAAATCTCTTATCTAAAAGGAATATTTCTTTTGCGTACAGCGTACCCGCTCAGGAAGGCAACAATTTGATTCACAGTATTTATTTAAGAATTATAACATAAAGCTTACGCACGTTATTCTATAAGACCTTAATTCAAGGCACAGGATTGAACAGCCAACACAGATGTAAAAACTGAAGAATACTTTACGCTACCTCATGTCCACGAGAGGCCAATTCTTCCATGGTATGTTTTATATTAATATACCGTGATCCTCCAGCTACAAAAAAACCAGCAATCCGAACAGATAACGCAGAGTTGAAGGCAATTAATAGGGAAAATAATAACAGTACGGCCATTTCATCTCTTTATACTTTCAATCATGGAATCATGAAGTCTCTTCGTCAACCTTCCTGAGCTAAGCGTGCTCATACGCACGGCTCGCCCATTTACGTGTATATATATGCACAGGACACCCAAGCTCACGTTCCATAAAAGCAAACGTGACCTTTCAAGAAAAGCGTATTGGGTTGCTCACGTTTCATACAAGCGAACGTGACCTTTCAATGAAAGCGGTATTGGGTTGTCTGGCGGTTTTTGACAATTTGAACGCTTAGAAGACATTGTATTGAGAGTAAAATACTGAGAATTTCAACGTTGTTCAATAAAATGAGTAAACTGACAAACTTGCGTCAGGCTTTTGTGTCATATCATATCTTACAATATGCATGTTGATGCTGGAGCCTAAATGGTTAAATTGAATCTTGAGCATTGTTTCTTTAACGAGAGGCTCTGTTTTCCCAACAATAAATAAGACACATGTTGACTTAGAAAGGCTTCGTGAAATCGCCACTAGGAGAGTAGGAACACGTCCTCTGTAAGTCGTAAAATTCCTGTGAACAAACAAGGGTAACCAATGTTTGTTTGTTCATTTGTTTGTTTCACTCTTTCTTAGCTTTGCTTTCACTCTTTTTACAGCAAAGACGACACAAGTATCTACATGTCAACCATATCACCATGACAACTAAGGAAACCACTGCAACAAGGAAAGCCATGACATCAAGTAAGTAGTACTGATACCAAGGGATGTTAAACACTTGAGGTCTGAGATGCCGGGCTCCACCATGTCTGAGTACATACTCTATCCAGTCACAGGTTTCTTGAAGCGGAGTACGTCGACGATCCTTTAACAGGCCGGAGATGTGCATGGCTTTTGCTTTGAATCTGAAAAAACAATGTGAAATTTAACTTAATATTCCCAACTTGCCTTTTTCCAAGTACAGTGTATTAACGGTCTGTTTGAGCAGAGAAATGTCACGGACGTCCGCATATTTTCGCACTCAGTGGAGGTAATGTAAAGAAGGAAGACAAGGTGAAGTTACAGGGCGAAATCGTCGAGCAACTTGTGATATACCGACTTTCCGTGGTTTCCTTGGGGTACAGAAGGCAACACGAGGGTACCGAAGACACAACGTGTACCAGTTGCAAGAATCTTTCATTATTGACACCTCCCTTTTGTCGAAGCAGTGTTCTACAGTCCGCTATTTCAATTTTGGTTACTCCCATCATTGTCCTTTCCCAGGAAAGACCAAAACATGTCGGTACTAATAGCCCATGGTGCTTTTAAATTGAAATATTAGAACACTACAATTTGAATAAACAATAAAGGTGAACTGCTAAAAAGCAGCAAATCAAGTTTAGAAAGGAGAGTTTTGAAATGTCTTTTAAAACATTTCACTGGAAATACTTGATCTTAATTCCAATAGAATAGCATGCTAGAGTCGGGGCTGCAAGAGCGAAGGCTCATTCTGCTTATCTCTTTAGTCTCGCTAAAAGACGCCAAAAGTTGACAAGAGGGCAATCCCAGCGTACGTGAAGATATTTGAATGTGTAATATTAGAGATGTAACGCTTGCGATGCACAGAGTAAGCGCTTGGTCAATCAGGCATACGTTTTTGTTCGACATATGCCAATGACCAAGTACAAACAAATGAACAATTACCTTGGTTCGCTAATAACCAGCTCAATTGTTTCAAGCAGTTGTTGGGCATTTGTGCTTCTGTGATCCACATTTAAACCAAAACCGAAATGTACTGCTTTCTTGGCGTTATAAAACTGATCTGCAAACAAAGGAAAAGCAACCACAGGAACCCCATGATACGCAGCCTCATACAGACTGTTGTGTCCCACATGGGAGACAAAAGCCTTGATGTCCTTTTGAGCCAACAGATCATTCTGTGGTAACCAGTCCATGACCTTTATGTTTGGACTGAGAAAAGAAGGGATGTAACCTGCAATAGAGGATACATTCATATCATATCATGTCTTAATCCAAGTTCTTTCCTAAAGATCAAGCAGCCGGTGAATCTCAGTCATGTCACTTCTAATCAAGGTCGCGTTTGTTTGGCCAAGAGTTCGATTTTGGGATCGAACACTCAGTTTTCAGAGTCATTCACAATTGTACAGTACAAAAAGTCCACGTGTAGAGTTAAAATGTTTGGATTAGTTTCTGGATCTAGTTTCAGATGGTGTATTTCATATAGCAAACTACTGGAGTCCTTTAACGGGGAGTGAATCTTAATTGCAGAGCTAGAGCCATTTCTGAGGAAATGCCAACGACTTTATTTTACGGTGAGTTGTCTTGAGGCGTTTTGTGCCGTCGAAATGGGAACCAGAAAAAGAGGGAGTGTAAACACCTGATTAAAAAGTCATCATTGCGCATGCGTAACTAGTGGCAGTCCCAAACCGTGCGTTAGAAAAATAAATCTCTAAACCTCGGACGAAAAGAGGTAAGGTTCCGAATCTAGCCTTTCTATCATCTGACGTGAGCAATTGCTGTATACACAAAAACAGAAACGCCGTCTTAAAGAAAATGTATCGATGCACATGATATGACATCGTACCTTCTGTCACAAGGCGAATTTCCGGCAAATCGATAGGTCGCATTTTGCTCCTTGACTTTCTTTCACTTTTGGCACTGATTTCAATATTCAAAAGTGTGCGTCATTGAGTTTTAGGCTGGCTTTGTCTGTTAGGGCCACATGACTTGGCAAGATGGTCAAAACTAGAAAGTTAACTAAGCTGTCGAAACTCATTCCCAAGATATGATGATTAGAAACTTTCCTTAGGAACAATGTGGTAGTCGACATTGGCAAAGGTGTATTTTACAGGTCACATTCCACGGGTCACAAGTACAGGTCACTGTGTTGTTGACATATAAACAAATTGAACAGTCCCCTGGTACACTAGGTGATGTTTTAGACTGATTTAGGGTTAGGGGACACTGTTTAGCTTGCTTATTTATCGGCAACACAGTGACCTGTACGGGTGACTTGTGGAATGTGACCTGTAAAAGAAACCTGCCGGTCGACATTGTCCCCTTAAACACGCGCTCACTCAGAGTGAAAGCTAACATGGGGTGGTTTGTATTTTTGCAGGTTTTTAGTCTAGCTCCTGAAATCTATATTAAGTGTCGCTAACAACCAGATTGGCCAAAAGTAACCAAATACAAATTGACAGCTCCAGTCATTTAAAGAACAAGATTCCGCAGCAGTTACCTTTGAGTCTCCACACAACTCGCTGTTTTAGTTTTCCAAAAGCTGTGGCTAACGTGTCCACTTCTTGTTTAGGAAGGAGAGAAGCTACGTGTGATCCAAAGGAAACAATAATAAAACCATATCCCCCGGAGTTGCTGACAAATTCTTCCAAATCTGGGGGGAGAGGTTTAGCATCTCTGACAGTCAGTGGTCCAACCATAACTTGACCTGTTGAATGGAAGACAACCCCACAAGAAAGGTCATTGAGTGTTAACCATTTACCGGGAAGTTTAGGAAAAAAAATTTTAACGATGGTGAGGGTTTCGAAAAAGCAGCATATCAACTGAAAGAGGTGGCGCTTTCCCCCTTGCGTGGAAAGAAACTGGAAACGAAAGAAATTACCAATTTTCATTCGTTCCTTACCAACCGAGAAAAGTGGGCTACCTTTGTGGGCATTAGTCCAATTTCGAGGTCACCCAGACTGCTGGATAAAGAGACATAAGACTATCTGACAGGGTAAGTCTCACACTTAAGTAAAATATTCACAAATACCAGTAGGAAAATGCTGAATTTTTAAAATAAGACGATACACAGAGTTGTGAATAGTTCATCTTCTCGCTGGTATTTGTGAATAGGGCTGGCAGCAGAAAATTCAACCGTTGTTTGAGCCTTGAACTTCAGAGTTCGCGTTTATTGAATGACTGAGGCCTATTCCAAACGTCGCGCTTCTGCCGTGCCTAAATTGAATTTAATTCTTGAATTTAGTTCGGCACGGCAATAGCGCGACGTTTGGAACAGGCCTTAGTAATGGGTCCCGTTGTACTTTGGTGAGATTAACTATCCAAAAAGAATTCCAAGATGACTCAGGCAATAAACTGAAAGCCACAAGTGACCAAGAGTTGACTGGCCACTATTCTCGAAAAGTGATTGGATGTAGTTTTGTTTTCCACAAAAGAATGCGATTAGATGCGGACTCGACTAACGCTTTTCGCTTAAGTTTGCCAAAATTCACGGCTTCGTCACAATTCACATACCTGGTAATAAAGGTTGCGGATATTCCAAGGCAAAATCTGCTGTAATTATCACCAGTTCTGTATCACCAATTGACTCCTGGAAGCTCCTTTCAGGTTTGATGTTGTACTTGACCTTCAGGCCATTCATTATTCTATCGTACGTAAGGCTCACGAACAGTTTTCCAACAAGGTATGTTCCCAGATTCATCACTCTCTCCATGAAAGTCATTTTATCAGTAAATCCTGTGACAAGTTGGGGAACATACGAAATAGGCATAGGCGCCATGTGGTATACTTCCAACAACAGGTTTGGTGGTGACGGAAAAATTTCAACTATTGGAATTCCAAGAAGTTCGCCAACTAACGGACCGCAAAATGCCATATTATCGTAAACAATCAAATCAAAACCTTTGAGTTCACTTAGAAGCTCTGTGCTGTTCAAAGCACCTTCCCATAAGCCAGCAAGTGTCTTAGGCAGTTTTTTTACCGTCTCAAACTTCCGTCTCTCTACTTCCAGCCGTATCAACATATCAAGGTAGTCAGAGGTCAGTGGGACATGGTAAATCTTGTGCGGTACCTTGTCACCGGGTTTAATTTGTTGTGTAGATGGTACCACTACCACAACCTAAATTAAGTCAGAAATTAAGGAAGCCTTCCTTTTATTTCCAGACATTACCAAGCAACGCATACGAGGCCTTAGAGACATAGCACTCAAGTAAATAAAATTATTGGATGCTCAATCTCGGTTATTTATTTTCTAGCTTTCTGACTGGTTCACTGCACATAGGCTATCATCCGAATAACCCTGCTTTTTGCCTTATAAGGAAATGTGATGTCATGTCAAGTGTGGCTGTGTTCAAACCTTTTCGCGATCAAACGTTTCGTCCAAAAATGTGGCCAAAAAGAAATCAGCAGCAATTTCCGAAGCTGAGAATTTAATTAAACAACTATCCACATGCGCCTGTTGGTTATAAGGTCATTATAACCGTCTAGGCTCTATGCACCTTCTTCGCTGGTCTCCATTCTTGGTGGCACTTCATCACTCACTCAACGCGCGTTCGTGAAATCATTATTAAATACACCATTCTAAAAGTGTAAATTAATCATTGGGCCTTTCGTGAACCTTGTAACCTATCTAATTTGTCCCAATCAATAAAGTCCACCGAGTTTCTACTAAAGGTTTTACCTTTTCGTTGCTGCTCTGCTTGCATGAAAACGAATCCTTGATTATTATTTGTTGTTGCTAGTGTCCTAATCGAAAAAGGTTACTGAAGTAGTTTAGTATAGCCAAACAAAACTCGAAAAAAAGGTACCATCAATAGAGTGAAAGGAAAAAACAATTGAGCTGCAAGCACTCGCTACACGGGCTGCAAGAACGCGGGCTAGCGTTACTAGGATTGCGTGACCCGGCATATAATCTGCATTTGAGAAGCGAATCAATTCGATTTTTGGCATGATTTTTCTCTCAACGTTTCAGAAAAGTTACTAAAAGACGTACGATCCTTGTATAACACTGAGTAATGTTCGAAAATCGTCTAGAAATATCTTTTGAATAACACACATCATTTGCATTCAGCGTACTATTAATACGAAGGCATCATATCGACAATTTCTGACTTATCAATAACACTACTAATCTAAGAATTATAACATGAAACCTTACATAATTCTAGTGTTTAATTTTCTGTGTCATTCTACGGAAGATTATAAAGGAAAGGCCTTAATTTAAGGCACAGGATTGAGCAACCAACTTATGCACGAATAGAGATGCAAAAATTAATGGACATTTACGCTACCTCATGTCCACGAGAGGCCAATTCTTCCATCGTATGTCTTAAGTTAATATACCGTGATCCTCCAGCGACATGAAAACCAGCAATCCGGGCCGACAAAGCAAAGTTGACTGCTAGTAATAGCAAAAACAATGTCAAAAGCGCCATTTTGACTCTTCGTGTCTTGAATCATGTATGAATGCATTTAAAGTGTCTTCGTCACGTTTTTAATTAGTTGTGTTTCATGCACTCTTGCACGACAGGTGACTTTTGTGGTAACCACAGCAACCACTCGGATTTACGCCATCTTCTTTTATCGTGGTTCAGGACTGTTAAGGGGTTGGTATACCCCAGTGATGTGTTTTCGTGTGTGTTGATACTAATCCTTTAACACTCCAGTCATCTTGACGGTTATTTAATATTTAATAATGTTTGTGCGATATTTGGGGGAAAACAGTCTACTTCATCGTCCTGCTACTAGATATTAAGTAATTGCAGAGGTCTAAGTGATGAATGTAAGAAAAGCGGCAAATAGTTCTTTACAAGGTTTTCCTCAATCTTAAAATGCCACCAAAGGCTTATGTCTTCGTCCGTTTAATCGTGGAACCGCTTTGAAAGTGTCTTCGCCACCCGTAATTTGTTTTGTTTTATGCATGCTCACATGACCAGTGCTGTTTATGGCGCGACGACGAAAGCAACTTTTAAAGGAGAACTACTCTATCTCCTCAGCTTAGCGTGTCAAGGCTCTCGCTTTTTAAGGAGGCATACCCGAGTGCCATGCTTTTTGAACGACGTTTCACCACTTTCGAATCAGTGACTCCTTATTTCTGTCGAGAGCTCATGGAATCCTCTAATGCCACAGCTGGTAATTACGGGCGGCTTCATAATTTTTGTTTATGAAGAGGAGAGAAGAAGAAAAATAAGTAAACTTTAAAGAAATAATCCCAACTTGTTTCAAGAACATTCAAATTCATCCCCGTCCCTTCCCTTTCCGATAGGGTACGTGAAAGCTATATCACTACCCCAATGGGCACCCCTTAAATTAATTAATGCGCTTTACTACATCATAAAATGTAAATTTATTACGTATATTATAAAGCATTTCCATGTTTTGCATAGGTTTGTGTGGCGCGAGTTGTTTGTCTGGTTTACAAAAGGTTTTGAATTAAAGTGTAAAGTAGAAAAATCCCCAGACTCTGCTAACTCCTATGTCTACGTGTTTTTGAACTTTCCACTGACTCGAAGTATTTGGAAACTTGTACGAAGGATGTAAATCGTTACCTGAAATACTACAGAATTGTAATATTGCGATATTGTGAAGGATAATAGTATGGTTAATTGTTTTACAAGTGTGTTGTATAATTTTTTTAAAATTTGTCTTCAACAACTGGCAAAAAGTAAAAACTTGTGTTAAGCATGCAAGCAAAGGGTCGTGGGGTAAAATTATAATTGAATTTCCGCCCCAGCGGGGGTGCGGAGAGGAAGGACGCTATTTGGAAGGTTGAGGTAATAGCTCTGTGCAGTTTGTAACTATTTGAAATGACCACGTTAACATCAGGGGCCGGGGTCACGAAGCTATCTTAACCCTTTAAGCCTCAACCTTGACCATTAACTAACTCTTACGTACAACACTGCCTGGTCAAACACACAGGTTCACGAGAATGAAGCCGGAAATGATCACCAAAGACGAAATCTATTTAAAATGTTTTTTCTCCCAACGTGAATTATAAGAAATTTATGAAGGTCATTGCGGAGAATATGCATGCACAGTGATGTTGGCGATTTAAGGGTAAAAATGAATCCTAAGTATCGTTTCTTAAAGACATCTATTGTTTCCCAACAACTTAGAAACTTCACTTAGAAAGGCTTCGTGAATCCGGCACCAGGAGAGCAGGCACATTTGTCCTCTGTAAGGTGTAAAATTCACTTACGTGTGGTTTACATGCAACAAACCAGGGTCACTAATGTTTTGTTTATTTGTTTGTTTGTTTTACTCCTTCTTAGTTTTGTTTTCACTCTTTTTACAGCAAAGATGACACAGGCATCTGCAGGTCAACTTTATCACCATGACAACCAAGGTAACCACAGCAACAATGAAAGCCATTACATCAAGTAAGTAGTACTGATACCAAGGGATGTTAAACACTTGAGGTCTGAGATGCCTGGCTCCACCATGTCTGAGTACATACTCTATCCAATCACAAGTTTCTTGAAGCGGAGTACGTCGACGATCCTTTAAAATTCCAGAGATGTGCATCGCTTTTGCTTTGAATCTGAAAAAAAAAGTCCAATTTATCATAATATCCTAACTTGAAATAAACGACCACCCATCGTAGATAAGACCATTCCGGCACAATTTACGCTTGTTTCCAAGTACAATGTATTAAAGTCTGTTTGAGCAAAGAAATGTTGTCAACAGACTTTCTCTTTTACACTCTTTGGAGGTAATATAAGGCATTAAAGTGAAGTTATTACATGGTGAAATCGTCGAGCAACTTGCGATATATACCAGCCTAGTGTGGTTTTCTTGGGGCACTACAGAAGACAACATAAAGGTACACAAGACCGGATGTCGACCAGTTCCAGTCTGACTGTTCATCATTGACACTTTCTTTTTGTTGCTCCGTTTTCCAAGCAGTGTGCTACAGCTTACTATTTATTACTCTTATCCCAGAAAAGACTGTCTAAAAATGCACTTTTGTCCATGGCACTTTACAATTAAAAGATTAGAATGCACATATTAAAAAAAATACGACTAAAAAGCTAAAAAGTAATCTGGAAAAAGGTACCTTTTGAAATAAAGTTCTTATGGCTCGTTCAATCCAGTGGAGTGGACACGATTTTATCTTTTTAAACTTTAATGTCTCTTACAAATGTCAGTGGAACCACTAGATGTTAACTCCAGTTGAATAGTTCTCCAGAGGCTCGGCGCCACAACAGCGACGGCTCGTTCTATGTATGTTTTCTGTCTCAATCAAAGTCAGAAGTCGTTGCATTATCCTCCTCTCCTACCCTTGTTCAATGTCGCATTCTCGTTAGCGCTCGTCTTTATCCATTTAGTTGAACTATCTAGTGGGAGGGGAGGGAGCCACGATCGAGCTGGACGGTGTTTTAACAAAGTTACACTGATTGTAGCTTCATATAGCGCCAATTTAGAGGATAAACGATTTTTGCTTACTGTTATATGCGACTTGCTCACGTCATGTTTGCAACACAAGTAGTGTCGTCTAAATCAGACGTACAACATCTTCACGACAGTTGCACACAACACGAAACATGTCGTACCATTTTGAAACATGTTTTAAAAACCCACGACAGTCGTAGCCACAATCAAGATGTTTCTTACGATCTTTGCTTGACGCGAGCAGCGCGCGCTACAAAAGTCGCCTACGACAGCCGTAAGAAAAAATCGCACCGTCTAAATCGCGGCCCTCAGGAGTTGCCAAAAACTGATGAGAGGACGATCGCAGCGTACATTAAAATGCCTGATAGTGTATCAATAGAGGTATTAGGTTTGTGGTGTACAAGGAAAGCCCCTGGTCCATCAGGCATGTTCTTGATCGACGATTGCCAAATAACCAACCATAAAACAAATGAACAATTACCTTGGTTCGCTAATAACCAGCTCGATTTTTTCAACCAGTTGTTGGACATTTGTGCTTCTATGATCCACACTTAAACCAAGACCAAAATGTTCCGCTTTCTTGGCGTTAGAAGACTGATCTGCAAACAGAGGATAAGCCACCACAGGAACCCCATGGTATGCAGCCTCATACAGACTGTTGTGTCCCACATGAGAGACAAAAGCCTTGACGTCCTTGTGAGCCAACAGGTCATTCTGAGGTAACCACTCTAGTACTTTGATGTTTGGACTGACGAATGAGGGTATGTAACCTGGAAGAACGTCAATTCAATTTTGTTACTAATGTTATTCAGTTAGAGAGGGAAAGAAAGTGTATTGACCGTTTGAGAAACGCTAAATGCTCAACTTATATTGAAAGACCTAGTTCCAGTATAAGATACCTTGGAGTCTCCACACAACTCGCTGTTTTAATTTTCCAAAAGCTGTGGCTAACATGTCTACTTCTTGTTTAGGAAGGAGTGAAGCTACGTGTGATCCAAAGGAAACAATGATAAAACCATGCCCCCCTGGATTGCTCACAAATTCTTCCAAATCAGGGTGGAGAGGTCTAGCATCTCTGACATTCAGTGGTCCAACCATTACTTGACCTGTTGAACAAAAGCAACCCAATAAGAAATACCATTACTGGTCCCAAAATCAATTTTAAAAGCCAGGCATACTTTTCAATAAATGCTTTTCTCACTGTAGTTAACAGTTGTCTTTCATAACATGTGATGAGATCTTGAATTTACAAAAAAATCCTTCGATGACACCATTCAAATGTTCGTTTCTCTGCAGTATTTTCCGTTAGTTTTACTGATTAATATCGTTCAAAACGTGTACATGTGGATAATGACTTGCGAATTAATGGTTCTACTGTGATTTAGTGAGACTCAATTTCCAATAAGAATTCAAACATTGCTCGAATGGGTAAAGGTAAGGACCGTTATCTATATCAAATACCCGATGTTATCAATATTTGGTTACGCCTAAACAATATATATATATATATATATTTTTTGCAACAACACAATACAGTACTTAGGATACATTACCTACAGTCACTTAACTTACAAAAAGCGTTACAGTACTTACAAACATTACTTAGAGTAACTTACTTACAATACACGTTACATTACTTACAATATATTACTTACAATAGCTTGATTACTGTACACGTTACGAAAAATTAAATACGCCTAAACAATATCGCTACTCGCGAGAAATATCGGTGAGATCGATGCTACTCGATACTGCTCACGTGACTTTGAAGGCAAAGTTCCATATTTTTATGACGTTGTGGTTGTGGTAATTTTTTCTATAAAGCGAAATCCCTTTCCTTCCTATCACTTAAATTTATTGTGTATTCGCCGTTGATTTGGGATTGAGCTTTGCAGTGCAGCCCTTTACCTCCTGCGTTTTTGACTGTCTTTGGCCTGGAGTCTTTTTTCTTAATGAAGATTCTCGTAAGCGTCAGTGCAGGTGCTATTAATAGAAAGTCAGAATTGTGCTGGTGCTCAAAAATAAAAACTTAGGGTATGGTCAGTAGCTATTGGCAAAGTGGCACTACAGCCCGGGGGGGGGTACTCCCCTATATGGCCTTAACGGGGAAGTGCGGCCCGATAGGGTATGGTTTTCAGAGGATTTTGTCTTGGACGGGGTATTGATTTCATCAATTCTTGTCTTAAACAGGGTATCGTTACAAGACCTTATGTATTCATTAACTACAGAACCCTCACAAAAAGCCAAATTTTTACC
>Ga0126336_10001234_pt1 | contig 12870 bp, 8 predicted proteins | sample SidCmetagenome_FD_92530 | JGI IMG/M metagenome (GOLD analysis project Ga0126336, IMG submission 92530) | Coral microbial communities from El Islote,Puerto Morelos, Mexico - Siderastrea C C metagenome | ecosystem: Host-associated > Invertebrates > Cnidaria > Coral | place: El Islote,Puerto... | reverse complement strand
CTTTTTCGCACAGGAGAAAGCTTTGTCACGGACGCTGTGTTGGTGTCACGTAGGGTGAAAAGCCAGAAATTTAATATTCTGTATTTTCAAAACGAAAGACGCTACCGAGCTGAAAATTTGTGAGAAGATATATTTTAAAGTCACCTTCAACCTGGTGGGGATATAAAATCTGAAGACCTCGCAATTTATGATTTTAGAATTTTATGACCACGTGAAAACCAGCAATTGCACCCAATCACTTATTGAATAAAGCATTTTTAAAAATTGTTTAAGTTTACATTACCTACAGCAGGGGCTTATTTAAAAATTATAATTAACTAATAATTAATAATTATAATATTGTTTTCCGGTCTCACTTGTAATAATAATAATAATAATAATAATAATAATAATAATAATAATAATAATAATAAATAATTATTACCTTGTTCACGGTTATCTCCTATCCTCCAGAAACCGGTTGAAAAAAGACGGGAACATTATGTACTCTTGAGTCTATGCCAAGAAGAATCAAATTCGAAGTCGCGAACCCAAATATTTTTTTTTGTGAAGCAACAACGTAGAAGCGTCATTCTATTTGCAAGTCAACCACTTGTCAAACAAACAGTTTAACAAGAAATTGCGCCGCGATTACTAGATATTGCGTATCTTACAAATGGATATTGCGCAGTTTGCATAGTTTGGTAGATTGCGTTGAGTTGCACAGTTTTTAACAAGCCGTTATTGAGTAAGAAGTAAATAAACGACCAGAAATTGGACAGATATTTTCCAAAGATTGTTTAATAAATAAAAACAAATGTCAGTATCATGTAGACTTACGGAACCTTTGGAGGTTCGTAACTTTACGCTCTTAAATTTTGCTTATAAATAACAGTTAATTGGTTGAGTTGATAACTGAGTTGATAAGTAGCGAAATAGAAAGCTGCCGATTCCAGGGTTAGTCCTTCATCAGAGCGATTGAATAAAGTGTGGGTTGCCCTTTGTTCATATGGAGAACGGTGGAGCTTACTATTGATAGGGACATGGCAACGTGAGAAACAAGAATAAATCAGTTTAATGTAAAGCGTTCTTTGATACCATGGGCATTTAAGTGTGCCGATTTCAAAAATGAATTTTTGTTCTAGATTTTTCCAGCTTCCCGTATTACCCAGGTGTAGGGAAAGGCCGCAGACCGTCTTTTGTTTGCTAGAATGGTCAGGCCGTTCAATCCCGTTCAACTCGAGGCGCTAACGTTTTAGACCAGCTTCTTACGACCGTGCACCTGCTGTACAGTAATGTTGAACGTCTGCCGCCATTGGGGAACTCTGACCACCAGTGTTTGAAAACACCAGCAATTACTAAAAAAAGTTCGCTTAATGAAACCAAGTAACTTTGCAGCGCTCGCCCTTGCTCTAAACAACGAGAACTGAGATATCTTCCGTGATGTTATTGGCTGTGAAGACTGTAAAGACTGTAAAACGTGATTGGTGCATCAATCATGTTTTACAGTCTTTACAGCCAATAACGGCTTAAGTGACAGACGACCAATAACATCACGAGATCGTCGACCAATCAGGACAACCTGAGACTTATAACATCTACTGACGATTCACAGTTCACTTGACTCTGATGATAACTTGCGCTCACGTTGTCGAAACGTCAGTCAATGACATCACAAACAGTCCTTCTCAGGAGTACACTCACCCGGACGATCATAATTTACCAAACTATGGAATACTCATGTAGAACAAATTACAAAGAATTACCAACAAGAGACTGTTCCATCTTTGTGTATGCAGGAGGGCTGGCCTACCCATATAGGTTGGCTTCACTATATACTGCACAAGAATAAGACCACTTTTGGAGTATACATCCTCTATCTGGGGCGGTTTACCAGGTCATTTAGGAAATGAGCTCGAACGCGTACAGAAAAAAAGCTTGGCTTTTTTAGGCGTGGAAAACAAATGCATGCTGTGAAAAGTTGAGCGTCGGGCGGGACGCGGCCACTAAACGCGAGTTAGATTGAATGTAAGCGAGAGAACTGTAAGTGTACAACATTGTATTGCACGCAATTATAACTTGAGAATCAAACGCAAATTGACCATTCCTCCCTCGGGAACTGAGAGACAACAGTTTTATCCCAAGAGCCTTAACCCATTTTTACTCAATTTTTTATGCATCTTATGTCATTTTCCAAATAAACTATGTCATTTTTTTATATTGTAAAGACGATTTATATATTTTAATTCCCAACCCTGTTTCGCCAACTTTTTTGCATAAAGTGCATGTTGTGTAATAGATAACATTTGCAGAGGTGCATGTAAAGCGATCAGTGATTTTAATCGATCGCGGCTTGGGTCCTGTTATTTGTTCGCATTGCGAATGAAAGGACAAGTGTTAAATCGTTTGTGCGGGCATTTAAGAGTACCGGGTTGATCGTCATGACGATCAGATTTAACCCCACTTCTAACTAGAAAGTAACCTTTGTTTTAGTTGGGTATAAATGAAATCAGTCGAAAGATTCTACCTGTTTCCTTGTTATTTTGGAGTAATTTAAAGGTTGTGTGGGTGATAAGTGAGTGTAAATGTCGTTCTTTTCTTCTGTGATGCAATGCTGACTGTCAGTCAATCTGTTGGTCACGGTGTTGAGCTGCATTGACAACAGAGTCAGGATCCTGCCACGCTTCGAAGTCTAAGAAATTGAGAAAACGGAATGGAGTCTTTGACGTGGGAAGAATGAGACGACAAAACCAAAAACATCATTTTAAAGAACGTTACTCTAAAATGACATCGAAACAGGTAGAATCTTTTCACAGCCCCCACTGATTTCATAGAGAAACATTAGGAACTTTCACACTTCATTAGAAGTGTGCTTAAATCTGACGATCACTGAACCCGGTACTTTTAAGTGCGCGCGCAAACGATGCAACACTTGAACTTTCATTCACAATGCGGACAAATTAAATAAAAGCACCCAAGCGATCGCTCTACATGCACCTCTGCAAATGTTATTTGCTGCATAACATGCAATTAATGCTAAAACGTATACATTGGTGAAACAGAGGGGAAACTAGGCGACCGTTTCCGCGAACACCTACGAGACGTCGAAAGAAATGACAAGGACGCATCCAAACCAGTCACCTGACACTTCAATCTCCCCGCTTTTTCTAGCCTACACATAACAGTCTGTGGCCATTCTCTATACCAGGGTAACGCGGGAAGCCGTAAGAATCGCAAAAATTCATTTTTCAAATCAGCACACTTAATCATCATGGTATCAACGAACGCTTTTCATTCAACTAATTTTTTCTTGTTTTTCACGTTGCCATGTTCCTAAAAATAGCGTAGCACCACCACTCTCCATATTAACATAGTGCAACCCACAGTTCCTTGGTTCACTCTGATGAAGGGCTAACGCTCGAAACTTCACCTTTCAATTTCTCTACGGTGGCCAATTTAGCTTATCAACACAGTTGATAAATCCAAAATTTTGTGTTTCACTTCCCCATCGACGCAGTACCACAGTTTCTTTAGAAACTAACCCCCTCATTTCGTAAGTAGTCACTTATAAAATTTTGTCTACAGGAACACTTAAGTGTCAGTACTTACGTGTTACGGGTACGTGCTTTATGCAACCGGGACCTGGTTGCCAGAATAGCACTTGCCATACAATTTCAACTTCTTTCATCTTCTTATTTAGCACTAAAGCGACGTATATGCTCCTTGAGCCTTACTGAGCAATTTATGCGAAAAACTGAACTTTAGGTATGTTTCGACGCTCGACCAAGAAGAAGAAAAAGAAGGATTTCCCTGAACCAGCTGGACTGGAAATGGTAAACCCCGCACTAACTCCGAAAGCGAACCGATTTGAAAAAGGTGAAGAGGGTCCTAGTGTCGTCCAGCTACACAGGAATACCGCCTTCCGTAACCCTGACTACGAGATTGGTGCAAACGAAGAATATGAAAACATTGACGGATCTCTGACAGGTAAACTACAAGGAGGCGGAATGGCGGTCTCAATGCAAAGTCTACAGGTTCTGTCGCACCCTCCCCAAACCTCGAACCGCTTGCTCCGCTCGCTGTTTTTCTTGCACTCTATTGCCCACTAAGCAGCCTAATAATCAAACTGCATAACAGGCGTTTATTTAGCTTAGCGCGGAGCGGAAGACGAAATAATGAAAAATAAACACTTGTCGCCAGTCTATTGTTCGAGCTCTTCTGCCCGATCATCTTGTGTTCGGAAAACGCTAATTGGTGAATCCGTACCACCTGATGCGAAACACACCATCTTGTACAATAAGCTGGGCCCAAGTTAGAATGAAAGGTCCATCTATGATGCTTTGCGTGATATTCAATCGGTTCGTTCTTGACATTTCCCGAGAACGTTGTTCTTGACGCGTAAAATAGTAGGATTTTGCTTTGATTAATCTTATTCTTCAAGGCCGATTTCGGTAAGTCTTTTGCTTTGCATTTGATCTTGGTTATTTAAAGCTCTCATAGACGTAGAATTTCTATATAAATTCGTGGTCTGTGCTGACTTTTGGACATACTGACCTTCGACAAAGGTATGTTTATTTCATACTTTTTTGTAGTTTAATGGATACATTGGCCTTTTGAAGAGTTCAATCTCTGCTATAAAGGTTAAGGTGATTCCATCGAAATAGAAGGAATATTTAAAACTTTCTAAGACTTGGCCCAATTGGTAACTATGTCTAGGCCATTTCAAAAATGCAATAAAAAATAGGGGTCACCGAGCTTGTTTTAGCAAAACATGGATAGCCATTGATGGCAACTATACGCCCCGCAAGGCTTTCTGAGAAACCCTGGTAATCAGAAATGAGAACTGTAATTGCTTTAAAAAGTCGTTGCTTGTGTTGAAATATTAGAGCAGTTCAACAAAATAGGCATTTATCTTGCATTGCATACTATTTCAATTGAACAGGAATTAAGGATATGAAAAAAATAAAGAATTTGACGCGTGCGTACATACCCTGCTGTACCCTAAGACGTGTTCTTTTCTGCATTTAAATAACAATATCTCAAAGCAGAATCTTTCCTTGAAATCGCGACATCTTGTTCTCGACCGTATGCCATTTGAATTTATGTATTAAATAATGGGGGTTCATTGAGCTCGTTTAGGAGAAAACGACCAGTTATTTCTCTGAACTGCTCAGCTTTCATAGAAAACCTATCAAGTTCCGAAGGTGCGCGCGCTCGTGCGCGCGCTAATCACGCAAAAAAGTGATGCGCAGAAAGGATGCGCAATGCAATTGAAGGGAATCATCTTAAAGAACGATAACAATCAAAATGTACTCTTACTGCCGTACTCACGTTTTAAATGGGCATACACCAAATTATTATTACTAAAAATTGGCTACAACCGTCATTTCCCTCGACCAATACAGTGTCACAGCAGCGAGATGTTTTGGTTACTAGTCTAATGGCAATGTCACGGCAACTATAGGTGTCTCTTCGCTTCCTTTTCATGTTTTTTGAACTGCAATAAGGTTTTGTGATACTCTATCACTGGACAGAGTCTGGGCTGATTGCCATTTACATTATATATAGGTCGTGTTGTCAAGTTGTGTCGAGATGTCGTGAGTCAGGTCTTCCAGCATTGACAAGATGCTGGCCATGAGGAAATCCACGTACCTCAGCGATAGTAAAATCAAATACAATCATTTTTTGGTTAGCTGATTTTAAGTCCTTGTTTGTTTGTTCTTTATAGCGCATGAACTGTGCCACGTTTTACTTGGTAACTTCACAACGATCCAACCGATGTCTTTGTAACTACACGGTCCTGTAAACCTCTCACATAATTTTTTTCTCCTTGTATTCTCACCCTATCACTAAGTTTAATACAACATTTGAAAGCTAAGAGAATGTAGATTTTTATGTGTGCAATGATTAATTTTGTTGTACTGTAAATGTCTGAGCGGCATAAAGTTTTCCATCGATCGAACGGAAGAAAGTTTGCGATCGGTTCCCTGGCATTGAGCCGGGGAACGGCCAGTTCGCTGGGAAAGTTGAGTTGCCTAAGGACTTATTAAAAGGCATGGAAGACTAAAACATGGTATATTCTGATTCTAAAATCGACACAGCGCTGGTACACACGATCACGTGAGCAACGACCGGTAATACTATAGTTGAACGCAAAGCATTATGGGTAGACCTTTCTTTCTTCCTTGAGTCGGGTCCGGCGTTACAAATATCAGCAAGGAAACTGGCGACGGTGTAGAAAACATTTCGGATCCTTTATTGATAGAAATCCCAACGTAAAAGGCTGAAAACCATATTAAGTTCCTAAACAAGCCAAACTTAACGGGTAACGGATGTGTACTGGCAGTCCGAAACTCTCGCAGGATTTCGACGAAAAGGCTTATTCTAACGTTCTGAAACTATTCGATATTTGTTTAGAATTGCCAAGTGATTCAGAAAAGTATTTTGGTATTGTAGTTGACGAGTTTTCTAATGGCGATGTTTGCGACACTTGGAATTATTTGTAGCTAGACCTGCCAGTCAGAAACGCACAAAATTTGGACAAAATTTCTCATTGAAACGTCTTGGATGTGATGGTCCAACTAAGAGACTTTCAACCTTTCTTGACAAACGACATCAGCCCATAGCACAAAAACAAGGGTCACATCTTAAAGACACAACCTATTCCAGTTTAATGAGAAAAACTACCTCCAAACACATGGAATAGCCATGGGCAGTAAAATGGCAGTCGCTTTTGCCAACATCTTTATGGGAAAGGTAGAATCACAAATTCTAAACCGAAGCGCTCAAAAACCGCTCGTCTGGGAAAGGTATATTGATGGTACATTCTCTGTCTGGAATATAAACAAAGACGAAGTCACTCAATTCGTTGAACAAGCAAATACCCACCATCCCACTATAAAGTTTAGGGCTGAAGTATCCGACACAGAAACAATGTTCCTCGGCAGAAACGTTTACAAAGGCGAAAGATTTGCAGATTAGTCTATACTGGACGTTAAAACTCATTTCAAACTCATTTCAGTACACGCATTTCTCAAGGTGCTACCCATCAGGGGTCAAAAAGGGCGTCATTAAAGGCGAAGCACTTAGACTTCTCCGGCCAGCTAAATTCAAATTCAAAACTGCAATTTCACAATTCAAAACAAACTTAATCGAAAGAGGGTACCCGGAAACGCTTCTTACAACAACCCTCGAGAAATTGCATTTGAGGACAGATAATCTGCCCTCCAACAAAAACGTAAATAAAACACGCGAATCTTGCCTTTTGTCACACAGTACCGTCCAGCAGTCCTAACTGAAAGCAAATACCAAAGCAAAATTGGCATTTAATTCAACAACAACCATTGCTGTACAGGATACATGTATTCAAAGATCCCCCTATCGTCTCGTACAAAAGGGGCAGATCCTTAAAAGATATATTCGTTCGAGCAAAACTTTTAACCGGGTGTTACACGTGCCGTGAGAGTTGTGTAGGTCTGTCACCCCCCGTTGTTATCACTGCTGATTGATTCATCTACTTGTTTTTGTCTCTTGTGAATACTTTTTTTTAACGACACTTAATTGAAAACCGCTCTGTTGTTGTTGATAACATTGATAACAACCTGCGACCTACAACCCACGACTTGGTACCCACGACCCTACGACCATTAGTCATTCCGTTCTTGAGCCACGGATGTTAACCGGAAGTAGAATGTTCCCTGTGATGGCTTGTTTTTTGCCCCTCGCCAAAGGCTGGAAAACTCTTGTTTTTGTTTCTGATGGCTTGCTATAATGGAGGTCACGGCACTAAAACGAGTGAAAAAGAAACCATCCAACTTCCTGTTACCGTCCGTGGCTCAAGAACGTCTGTGCTTAAGTTCCCTAACAACTCTACAGCATCTATGACATAGCACTAATGTGGCGTGACGGCAAGAAAAAGCTAACTATTTTATAGAATGCTAAAGCTCAGAAAATTCGCCAACCAAAAAAGCAAATGGGTCTTTTGAATTGCTTGGTAATTCTAAGCAATCTTCGAATACTCCTAGGAAAGTGAGAAATTTTGTGCAAATTCTGTGTTTCTGTTGGCGGGTCAAGCCACAAAATAGCGATTTTCCAGTATGCACGAGCTCGGAAAATTCGTAAACTACAAAACCAAAATACTCTTCTGAATCATTTGGCGATTTTAAACAAATATCGAATACTTTCAGAACGTCAGAATAAGCCTTTCCGTCGAAATCCTTCGAAAATTTCGGACTGCGGGGCATTTAGTCTGGAAACATCCGTACCCGTACCCTTCTGGAGGTCTTCTTGGACGAATTTCTGCTCAACGGTAAAACTCTGCCATGTCACATACCAAGAGTCGGAGAAAGGGAAGGTTGGAAAATGTATTTCAAAGCTAACTGGCCGCTTAAGAAGGGCCAGTTAAAAAAGGTCGCTACAGCTCGTTCAAACCCAAGCCGACGCTTTCCTATCTATTGAGATTTTTGAACAGCATATTGCAGTTGCCTTTCTGTGCGTGCTTCAATATGTAATCGATTCATTTTTCGAAGCACAGTTTGCCTCTGAAAACGGAGTAAAAGTCAGATCGACACCATTTTAGTCTTGTCTCTGGGGTGTAGGTCAAAATTCACATTAAAACCTCGTGAAAGATTTAGTCAACTCATACCGCTCACCGCCCGACCTCTTGTTTCGCACTAAGTAATCGGTTGAACTGTTTTCATAGCATGCGACCCGGGAGGGCGTAAGTATGGTGAGTAGCGACCGTTGAGCAGAAAATCGCCGAAAACGGCCTGCATAAGCTTAGTGAAGCGGTAAAACACAGAGAACATACGGTCAATCTGTATGAAGCCGGTTAGCTTTTCCCATGAACAAGAACAATGGTCAGCTATGTTTTTGGGAGACGACACAAGCTCAAACAGTGACTGTCTTGTACATATAACAACTACGACTTTCCTTTTTGGGTCTTCTCATTTTAAAATCACATGACAAAATGAGAGAAAACGCATGTTGTTAAATTGCTATTTTATTGCTATATTAACTTCAGCTCATCGTGGCCATTCGATGTTGAATTTGAACTTGAACGGCGATAGCAAGTCAGAAGATATCTCGACAGACAGAAGGCGAAGTTTGACACGGGAGAGCAGCTTGAAGTCACAAACCAGCATTGGTAAGTCGAGGCATTGATTTCAATTTAGTTGATAAAAAGAACTGCTTGCGCAGTATATATCAATAACTCCATGTGCAGTGTATGTTTATTTGACGGATTTAAAATTTCTTTCATCTCTTGTTTCGATTGCCAGCTAGACAAATCAATAGATTCTCTCCCGATACTTTGAATGGGTCGTAATCGTTTTCTTTACATACCAACTGAAATAGTCGACAGATAATTTATGCGTATAACTGACCGGCTAGGTGCAAGAAACATGTAGCTTCAACCGACAAATTTCATGTTTCAAGCTTGATGCAAAATTCTTGTCGAATTGTGAGATTTGTGGTAAAAGCACCAAATCTGGTACAGAGGTAGAGGTTCATCAGCTGAGTAATTTTAGCTATGGAGCCACTCAGGATCCACAGGCAGCCCAAGTTCGTGACACTAGTGCACAAGGAATTTATAATTTAATGATTAATGCAAGCGATGCGGTTCGGACGTGACCCTGCGACGGAGGCGGTTTAGTGTTACAGTGGCGACGGTTGAGAATTTCAAATTACTGTATAAGACGTTGTATGGAGTTTAAAATAGCGTGGATTTTGAACGTTCCAAAAACAAAATTTGTACTCTAATTCGATTAAATGAACAAAATAACTCGCTCACTCTGTGTGTATCCTTTTGCGTCCTTGATCCATTTCCATCGTTTTCCGGGCGTTTTGAATTTCTGTTCTTTCCTTCGTCTTATGAAGAAGTACCATCTTGCATTTAGAACAAACTGGTGAGGATACCTAAATATGCGCGTATTCAACATATATTTAGTAATAATTCTGGTAAGACTTATTTGTGGAATTGAAGTAGTCAGGAAATCTTAAATCACGACTTCCGGTAACTTCAAAATAACAATACTACAATACAACACAACACAACGACACAGCCCAACAGCACACTGACAGCACAGCAGAGCACAATGCAATACATTATACAATGCAATGCAATACAATACAATAGAGCGGTTTTCAATTGAGTGTCGAAAGTAATTCGCGTTTTTCTTTGGTTTTGCTTTACTTTGCACTGTGATTGGTTAAAAAATCTTGCTCCACTTTCTTGACCACTCAGAAGTAAAACTTAAATCAATCGCGACTAGCGCGCACGCGTTTTCCCGTGCTTGGTACCGGTCACAGGTATTTCCTTCGAGTTCTGATTGGTTCATTGGGTAATTTGTGTCTGTTGTAATTTTCTGGGATAATTACTTTGGTTTTGGTTTTACGACACATTTGAAAAGCGCTCTACAATGCAATATTATACAATACAATACAATACAATACAATACAATACGATACGATACGATACGATACGATACGATACGATACGATACGATACAAAAGAATACAATACAATACAATACAATACAATACAATACAATGATCTTTATTTACCCACGGTGAATTCATCAGCTACATTACACTATTATATAAACTAACAAACTACGTCTAATATTAATCAAGAATAAAACATGCAATAATGTAAAAACTATAATTAACAGCTGCTCTCCACGAATGCCGTGCCTTAAAGTATATTGTTAATCAGTTGTTTGAATTGCTTGAGGGACTTTGCTTGCCTTACTTCGCAGGGCAGACTGTTCCAGAGAACTGCACCACTCTAGCTGAAGCTATTTTTGTAATAATTTGTGCCCGGAAACGGAACATCATGCTATAGGCAGTGTCACGGTTTACAAATTTCGGACATAGATACTCAGATACTAACTCATGTAGAGACTTGTAAACCATTGTGGCTCACTGAATTTGCCGCTTGCAAGCTAGATTTTTCCAACCTAGGAGCACCAATATGATACTAACATCAGTGTCATAATTTGAGAAATTCAAAACCCGGTCTGCTCCATTTTGTAGTTTCTGTACTTGACTTGTAAAGTTATACCATAGTTTCCCCAGACAATATTGCAATAATCAAAGTGAGGTTGTATTAGTCCATTATCCTTCTCATTAGCATTTAGTTATGAAAACGTCACCCCAGAAAAGGCAAGCTAGCTGGGGAAGACACAAAGTTGGTAATACGGAGTAAACAGAAGGGGTGGGTGGACTCCAACCAAAGTTAGTCAAACTGACGACTATGAATAATTAACACATGCTTATTTACTATGCGCGAAGTCTAATGAAGGTAAAAATAGTCCATTATCCAGCTTGCGTACTCACTGGCATCTAGTTACTGGAAAGTCACCTCAGACTGCCCCTATCGCCGTAGAATCCCCTAGCTGACCCAGACAGATATACAAAAATAAAACCCTTATCCTACCCAATCCTTAAAGGTCAAATAAACCAAAATTTCGACATTTTTTCTTTCAATCCAACTTACTTGTTATGTGTTGATTAGGTATCAAATAGACATATTCTGAGGTTTCAAGTCAATCGGACTTAGGATCGCACAGATAATGGAACGTGAAACGTGCTACTTTTTGGCCTTCATAATCGTAGAGTGGTCGGGAAAGTTGTCGGTAAATTTCCGAGCTTCTGGAGGTTGTTTTGAGCGATAAGTTACAGCGGTATAAACCATCCATGTCCGCCGAAGAACGCAGCAACTTCACACGGGAATTCCAATTGCGTGTTCAGCATTTGCACACCGTAGAAATTTAGAGGTAAGAATTTTGCATTTTGTTTAATATAACTATGACTAGCTTGTATCTTCCGATGGTTGTTCGCTCTTTCAGTTAGTTTATTTGAGAATTATACGTCATAGCAGTTACTAAGCATTAACAATAACCTCGGGTTTTTAGCGTATAAATTAGGCTACAATATAAACAAACGTAAATTTCGAGCTCTGAATAATATTTTTCACACACTAAAATATTTCAGTTTTATCGCTTTCGTACAGAGGCTGCAGGCCCTTCTTAAGCCTCTCACAAGCCAACACTCAAGACTACCAACAACATAAACCCAAATTTAATAAACTGGCCTAGTTTCTATATTAAGTGTTGTGGCTTTTCACTGACAAGCAGGTGCTCCAGGCTGTTCCATGTTCATGCTTTTTAGAGGAGGCAAAAATGACATCATATCAAGACGAACATGCCCCTAAGTTTATGACAGGTGTATCACTTAATATAATTATGGGGTCCACCCTTCGTACAGCTGCTATCTAATCTAAGTACTTTCAGGAAGGGGAAATGGTTGACCCATAAAAACTGAAGGAATTGATTGTTGTTTGAAACAAAAACAAAAAAACTTCTTTTGTTGGTGTCGCATATGTTCCTAATTGTCACTCCAAGAAGTACTAATACCTCTTGAAAAGTTGTTCCTGCCAGCATGAATTTCTGACATTGTAGTACCTTAAAAACCTAGAAAGTATCAAAACACGCTGACAATGGTCATTTTTAATTCAAACACCCTAAGTGGTACCAAAGCATGAATTGTAGTCACGGTGACCCCTTCACTACTGGGAGCCCCTCCCCTCTCACCTCCTAGGTTAAGTACCACTCTGTAGTAATTGAAGAAAATACAAAGTTTAGAAACCTTTCAAAGAGTAGTACAACTGTCAGCCAAATATGATGTTAATATTACCTAGCAAGACGGCCAGGCTGTTAATGGACATATTCAAAGCCCTTACAGTTTCCACTTTACTTGGGAAGCTCTCTCTAAATTTTTAAAACCAGACAAGATGGAATGGCTATTGGGATTTGTTGTCCCAGCTTCATACGTATCCAGTAAGTGTATTGCCTATAAGCAACATTACTGTATACATGTTCTGAAAGAAAG
>Ga0126336_10001233_pt1 | contig 12870 bp, 15 predicted proteins | sample SidCmetagenome_FD_92530 | JGI IMG/M metagenome (GOLD analysis project Ga0126336, IMG submission 92530) | Coral microbial communities from El Islote,Puerto Morelos, Mexico - Siderastrea C C metagenome | ecosystem: Host-associated > Invertebrates > Cnidaria > Coral | place: El Islote,Puerto... | reverse complement strand
GGGGGGGGGGTTACTCCTGCGATGGACTAGCATCCCATCCAGGTGGTAGCAGTAATGCTCTTAGCTGCTTCATCCTTTAGAAAGCGGGTTAAGTTCAAGCCACGTGGGCTGCCTGTGGCACAGGCCGGACTGTGCAACTTTATATTACCTGACGTTACCCCGGTTAAAAACAAAAGTGAAAAAATAGCCTTAAAACCCAACCTTTCGGCTAAGACTCTAGCCTTCTTCAGGGAAAGTGATAAAGAATTTTATAAATAGCTCTTCTTCTTTTTTTGAAGCCTGAGAAAAGGCAAATTAGAAACTGACTAAGTTTTTTTCTCTTACAGAGATAAATTAAATAAAAAGAATGAAATAGCGCTCTCAAGTCGAATACTCAGAAAAAATTCTGAGTCCCCCCAACGGGAGTCGAATCTATGACCTTCCAGGTGCCAGTTGGATGCTCTAAGCACTGAGCTCTGGGGGACTCGTGGTGAGCGAGGCCATACAACTAGTGATCAGGGCATCAATGGTTAGCTCAGAGGTTAGAGCATCCAACTGGCACCTGGAAGGTCATTGGTTTGACTCCCGTTGGGAGGACTCAGAATTTTTTCTGAGTATTCGACTTGAGAGCGCTATTTCACTCTTTTCATTTACATCCAAGTCGCCATCAGATTTCACTTATCATAAATTAAATACTCATGCAGCAAATGAATAGCATTATCCTGGTTGAGCGGATTCTATCATGTAACCACCTGGTTACAAGTCCATTTTTACCATTTTTCATACATTTTACTAATACTGATAAGTGTGATTGGTAAAGAGAGAGATGGTCACGCAGCAACTAGCCTGTTCCAAGCGTTTAGAGACCAGCAAAAAGCGGCGCGCGGCGCTAGCCGTTTAGATTGTGCGGAGCTGCGCCCGAGTTTTCTTTCGCGCGTTGCTTTTACGCTGTTCGCCACAAACTTAACGCCTGGAACGGGCTATGCAGCAACTAGACTGTGTCCAGGGAGTTTGGGATTTTTTGTGAATCCTATGCACATGAAAAAATGAACACAGTTTATCTACTGCACGACAGAGCTCCTACACTTCTAACATCTTTCTCGGCTTTCTCTCTACACAGGACGCTTTCGACGTAACTTGTCCTGGCAGAAAAAAAAAAATTGAAGGCCTAGCTATGAGTCTTCTTGTGGTTCAGTGGTAAGAAAGTGCTGTGAATTCAAACTAATGCAAAGTTAAACTGGTTAAAACTGATCCTGTAAGATTCCAGAAGCCCTCTAATACCCCAATTTACGGCTCATGCGTACAATCTTGGATGATTGTCTCGAACGTAAACCGTGCTATTGCAGCGCTGATTTCTGTTGCTTTTGCTAAATTGCTTTGTGACGTTCCGTCAATCAGCTAGCAAAATTGCGCTTCGTTTAACTAACATACGTCTCGTTGCAATATTGGTATGAAATAGAATAAACAGCATCACGGGTTTGATCTTCTGGAATAAGATCTTTTGGTTTGGGTAACAATTTTCCACTAATTGGTGGGTTGTTAAGACAACTTTGATGCCATAACTGTGTAAGTGCTCAACGGGCTAATATCAATACATCATAATCTCTTGATTGTGTACAAACCTTAGAGAGAAGAAAGCACGACAAATTGGAGAAATCCCCTTCAAACTGTGGGCTTATCGTGATTATCACATAGAAATCGGCAAATCCAGCACTCGTTGCCCAGGAACCATACTTCAGTAATTTGATCCGTCCATCCTCGGTCATCTGAGTCCGAGAGGAGAGTGGGTACCAGAAATGTCCACCTTACGATAGAAACAGCAGGAAGGGAGACGTTTATTCTTTATTTTAAGGTAGTTCTTACGGGTTCAAGGGTAAAATCACAACTTAACTTCATTTTCTGTCAAATTAATTTTTATACATGTTGATGATAAATTTTCAAAGTTAAAAGAAACACTAAGTACATCACTTTTTGTATTTCTTCGCTTTTTGGCCTGGAAACACCCAGAAAGAAAAGTTATGCAATGAATGGCATAAAATGTTGTATTTTCACGAGTGGCTTGATTTTTCAATTTGAACAAGAATCTTCAACTGTTTTTCTCGTGTTTCTAAAATTCATGTCCTAGCCGATTTCGTTAACATCCCACTTGCCTAGGAGAATGAAAATCGACCCACGATTACGCAGAATTTTCCAAAATTCTCGAAAATAATCCATATGTGATTTGATAACCTTTCAAGAATTTCCGAAGACCGCCGAAGAATCCTGTATATTTATCGAAAACGTCCAAAGACGGTGTGAATCTCGTTTAAGAGTTTACGATCAATCATTGCTCACCTGTGGCTGGGTCGCTGTATGATACTGTTCCAATCAAAGTCTCCTCGTTAACTCGACGGAGGAGGTCTTGGATCCTAGCACTGGTGTGATGACGCATCAACAGCGCACTCAATGCCGTGTAATGCATAACTGCAGGAATAACGAAGAAACGGTTTCCTGCGTGTCAATCCCGCCCATAAATAATACTGAAAATGGCACAGTGGTTCTGACTACAATACAGCGAGCCATTGAATGTGAAATTCTGTCATTCACCTCATAAAAATGAGTGATATTCACGGCCGATCAATGTGGGCTATGGTGTACTACTTTATTAAAGATTTAATGTGGATATCAATGTCATCAATCTGAGTGTGAATAAAATTGACAACCGGAAAGCACTTCACAGGGTCCTAAAGGGGAGGTCTTCGGAGCCTATAGCCCCGAATTTTCCGTCTTGGAGCCCTGGAGCCCTGAATTTTTTAGGCCGGAGCCCTGGAGCCCTAAGCCCCTTTGGGATCCTGATTTCTCAGCAGTTAAGCACATGACAGGGATGTTAATGTCGCAAAATGCGACTGCGTTTGCTCAACCAAAACACTCCGTCTGCGCCTGTTACCACTTTCTATTTTTGCTGAGAGCTGACTACCTGCACCTGAATTTAGTTCAGCTATCAATGTTGCATCTTTCTGTTTCTTTCGACATTAAGTATAAGACCTGTATAGATCGCCCCAAAATCTGTCGTGCAGAACTAAAATTTGATTTCGATGCCGTACCACTGACGAGCCACCGCTCTTTATAACTACCGTACCTGGATCTGGTGTGTTTGCTCGGCTGTATTACGTTACCTTTTTTCCTTCGGTTACGTCGATTCGCTATTCGATTCGCAGCTAAGAGTGACGTGAACGTCCCCCTTTTATAGGCTACATGTTGCAAACGTCTCAATGAAAGGACTACTCGGCATGATAGAAAAAAAACAAGTTTCTCTTTTTTTTGTCTTTTCCTTTTTAATCTCTTTTTTATCACAAAAAAAACATTGGCCATTAAAACTGCCATATACCTTTTTCCGTTAAACTAACCTTGTTTCCAAAATTCCTTGAAAGAAACATCAGAAATTGACAGCATGATAACATTAGCAAGGGTAGTGAAAAATTTGTAAGGATTTGTTTGGAGAAAGAGGTTGCTAAGAAGCACAACATAGCTCAACATGTTCCGATACAAATCCTCTTTTTTTTTTCTAACATGCACTCTGTACTCACTGTACACCATGGCGGTGCTGGGGCATCCATATCTGGCAATTGTCTCCACAACCATGACGCAACACACGTGATTTTGACCCATTCCTCCATACTCCTTTGGTATGATCAATCCCAGGAGACCCTGCGAGGCCAGTGCTTTCATGTTGTTGTACGGAAACTCGTAATGCTGGTCAGATATCACCTACAAAAACACAAAACATAAAGACTGGGGGACAAGTTAAGCAGCAGCAGCATCACAGGAAAGCATTTAAGTCCTGTCGACAGATGGTCAGTATTGCGACTTGTAAAACACGTTTTGTCGAGAAAAATTGCTAAAAACTAAACTATTTTCCCTCGACAATTTATTCGATTTCTTCCCCCTGATATGAAGGACCATTCTGTGTATGAACAGCGTATTAAAGTAGCTATTTTAGCGCAGTTTAGGAAAACAATCGGACAATACCCCAGTGACATAGAGTCTCTTCGTTATTTTAGCTCATGACGCAAATTTGTCCAAAATACAGCTTTTAGAGCCTTTCTGCGCAACGGCGAAGGGCTTTTTATTGAATAAGATTTCTGCTTCGCGTTCTGAAATAATTCATTAGGGCGATAACGACCTGTTAATAGACTTATTTCTGTGAACTTCTTAATTAAAGGTGTGAAAATTAGCACCTTTTGGATTTCTTTGCATTTATTATATAACAGTTGTCTTTTTCTTTTTTATTTAATCCTTTTCAACCCCATCGTATTAGAATGTTTTCCAAAACTAATAAATTTTCATGTCAAAGCCAAAACCAATTTACGAAGTCATGTATTTTGAAAGGATCTGTGTATTTCATAACTCATGTTTACAAAGCAGAAGAGAATTCTATCATAAGCAGAAATTGGTTCAAAATAGAAAATGAGTTAAAATGTTAAAATGTTTTAGGCGTCACGTGCGCTTGGCATTTCACGAAGCTGTCAACTATTGCTTAGCGTGCTATACTATGTCGTCGGCATTCGGCTAAAATGCACAGTTTTAAAAAAATAACACTATTACGTTAACAGCGAATACTGTCAGTAAGTTCACAAAAGAGGTAGTTTTTGCAGTCAACTCTCTTTATTAGCTTTTGTCGAGACTTTAGAGGTATTTACACTACACGAAAATAGGATCCGGATTCGAAGATAAAGCGGAACGGACCGCACTTTTTCAAAGTTGTGTAAACGAGGCTTACCATGTTTTTATTCCATGGTTCCAGGCCCGTTTCCGCGTTAGGGCCACAGCTGAGGCGCTTATGACCCCAAATCAGAAAAATTATAGGTTGGTAATCCCTTTGCCAGCCTTGTTGTATGTCGGCTATTCTCAATGACAAAATTAATGCGTGTACGCTCGTACGAAAACTGGTCCAGATATCGTGAAATGTAGTATTAACAGCGCGTTTCAACTATGGCCCGCGGGGTTCGGTACTTTTTTATCCGACCCGTAGCCAAAAAATATTACTTGTGTAAATTGTCAAAGCTAGAGCTCTGTTAGTACATTTTTTAACAGGTCCTGACCCAAGTCTTCATGCACCTTTTATCTCACCCCTTCCGTGAAATGAACTCCTCAGCAAATAAGACTTTCTTTCACTCGGAAGTCCAACCTTAAGTTATGTAATCAGAGTAACGTAGTTCTAACTTTTGACCCTGTGAATGAAATTCCAAAGTGCTTACGATCGTTTCGGAACGGAGTTTTCTCTTTCAGTTCTTTAGGAAATATCAATCGTCTTTATTTTCTTTTTCTGATTGAACATACACACATGCTACTTACCGCGTTTGGCCTCAAGGTTGTCTTACAAAGTTCAATCAGTTTCTTCTGAATTTCTTTTTGTTCCTCCGTCAAAAACCACTGCGGATCACAGTCGAATGACACACCCCAGAATGGACGCTTCCCCCACATTTTAGTTTCTGACGCCATCTCTGCTTGCCTCCAATAATATTATCTTCTGCAGCTGTGCTCAACTGGAATACTCTCTCCAACTGGGTTTATTCCCGTTTTGTTATCATTTTATACACCTTGACTTTAATTATCTCTAATGTAAAAGCAATTGTTTGACGTCACAGAATTTATATTCGCCAAGTGTTTTGCTCTTTGTTGAGGGAAAATTGCGTCTGAACGGAATTTAAATGACACTTTTCAAAAGACCGAGATTTTCTTACTTTTAAGCCAATTGGTGGGAATTTACTCATTACCAACAGAGGGAGTAAAATCAGTTTTAGACTTAATTTGTCAACTTATAACAGAAAAATATTCGTCAACTTGCAATTGAAGATACTAATTTTAAGCCTCCTTTAATCCTTTTCTGACGCTTAATTTTAATGGACGTCAAAATCAAAGTCCTTAAAAAGATGTGATATTGCACTGATCAACGTTGTGCAAATGGCATTAGATACGGAGAATTCGTTTGCTAACCCACAAAGGCTCCATATATGTACCGTTGTCCAGCAATTGTAATTAGCTAATCCGACCTAAACATTCTTCGGTTCTTTCTATAGAACAGTACACGTTTTGAAAGCATAAAAATATTATAGTTGTTTTCGAAAAGGCGGCGCAATAATAATAGAACACTGACTTACAACGTCTTACCAAGTTCTATTTACCGACTTCGCAAACAGAGGGGGAGGGCGACTGCATACGAAGATAAACTGAGATGATGGTGCGATTTCAGTAGAGCGAAACTTGCATAGGTACATGTAGATAAGTTTCGTTACGGTTTACAGAGTGACAATACTAATGAGAATGAGATCAGAGGTCAGCGTGTGAAGGTGTCCCCCGCCCTCGGTAGCTGGTCTATTGAGTCCATTTTTGATCCCACATCACCGTTACGCACCCAGTAGTTCTTTTAAAACCCTAAACGGGAGTCGAAGCAGGGCTACGTCCAGTAGACATCTAACCTTTCGCAGATGTGTGGAGATAAATAAAAAAGTCACTGCAAAGGTGTCACTTTTTCCTCAGACCTTACTCGGACCAGGCTATTGACAATAAAACCAAGATGATGAGTAAAACTTTACTTAGTAAGAACAGATCCACTGTGACCCGACAATCGACAAATCTCCGCCATGTTGATTTCTCTAGGGCGTCAAGCAACACCGCATTAATTGACCCTTACTTGCCAAAAACTAGAAAGTAAACCCCCGAAATCCCTCGATCAAGAACTTCAGACCCAAAAAATCCCCTTTCGCCTCCTCGTTAAAAGTGTTACCATCAAAAGCGCCATTGATTGTAATTTAATATACAACATCAAATCATTATTGGGTTTCGTTTTTGAGAAGCTCAGCAGAGCTCACTCAGATCTCCTGTCACTGTATATCTATAAAATGAAACGCCCGTACTTATAATGATGGGCGATTAAAGCATATAATTATTTTAACCCTTTTTAAAAGCCCTAACTGTAACTGTGGCCTTTTACATTACCACTACTTGTTCAAACAGTCAAGTGATGAGATCAAAGGAATTGATCACCAAGGATAAGGCCCGTTTCAAACATCGTGCTAGTGCCGAGCTAAGCTGGCTCGACTGCATCACGACTTCGTTTCAGACGTCGAATTTAATTCAGTCGAATAAAATAGCCGTTGCCGAAAACAAAAAAAACCGGTTTAGCCAACTTATAAAATGTATTCTAATATATTTATAATTTGTGAATTGAGTTCGGCACGGCAGAAGCACGACCTTTGAAACGGGCCTAAGATGTCTTGCTTGATATATTTAGATATTTAGACAAATTCTCCTTACTAGATCCATAGGAAATGAATGGAGAACAGAAAGGAGAACATGCAATTTTATCAGGGCTTAAAGGAATAAAACACAGACAGGGGGGAGAGGAGGGAGGGGGTCTTATTGAATCCCAGTTAATCACAGCTCTCGTACTGCCTTTTTTATTATTATTTTTTAAATTCATTATCCCAATTTCCTTCCAAAACCCCCTTACTTAATTATGCATTCAATCCCTCCTTCAATATACATATATAAATTTGTTGCAATTTATCCCATCGTAGTTGGAAAGCTTTATATATCTTTCTGCACGCATTGTGTGCCTATTTCGTCTTCCGCTGAATTCTATGATGGCGAATCGAAAAGGACGGGAAATTTAGGTTGTAGTAAATGAGTAAACAAGACAAAACAAACAAAAGAAGAGGGCCTACTATTTTTAGCGACAATTTTTAATCTTCCCACTGAAGATTTTGCACCAGCTAGTTGTTGAAATGATAAGATGTTTTTCAACGATTTTAAAACAATCTCCTTTAGGTGTTGAACAAATGTTTCGCTAAGAATAGTAACCGTAACATAGTACAGTGATAATAAACAACATGAATTTTACATAATGTACCACAGTTCGCTAAAGCTTTAGTTATGACTGAAAATCAATAAAATTCGGTGAAATTAACAGCGTAAATCTACTGTGTCGGAAAGGTGTGAACGGTAAGCAAGCGCAAATAGTCAGGCATCAAGCATGAAATGTAACACTCGGTAAACAATCTGCCGGGAAAAACCACCAGAAAAAAACGCGCGTGTTCCACTATTTTGACCTAACCTAACCGGGAGCAAATGTATAATTTTACAAATCGTGTAGTGCTTTTAGGATAGCCTGCTTGTGTAGAAGACCTAAATGTAATAACTGACCCTAAATGGAATAAAGTCCTAAACTTAATAACATTTGGACTTTAAAAAATGTAATAACATTATACTAACGTCATCAGTGACGTAACTAACACGTCACTAACCAACTCACTGTTTATGACAATATCTACGTGATCTGTCACGCCATCAGTTACGTCATAATCACCGACAACCACATGACCAACGGACGACACCGCCCACGTGACAATTGAAAGCATCAATCACGTGACTAAATTAAACGTGACGTCATCAATACAAAGTTATACCGTTAACTTCCGAGAATAATATGATGATTTTATATGCAAAAGTATGTCACAAAAAGAAGAAATAAAAATTTAATTAAAAAAGGCATGAAATGAATGCAGACTCGTGTAATTCTAAAATAGAGACTTTTACAATCAAATCACTTCGCGCTTTCAATAGGTCTGTTGTAGATAAATGATTTTCCCTACAAAAAGCCATTAAACGCTACATCTTGGCTTGTCAATTAATTTCACTCGTCTCGTAACGTAAAATAAATTGCACTGTCTGAGACACAAGTCTGCCTACAGAGGACAAGGTGTGATCTTTATCGTTATCTTTATCTTTTGTGAAACAGATCAGACAAAAAGCATTAAGTGACTTTGAATCGAACTCTGACTTACCAACCAAATGTGTCACAGTTGCTCTTAGAATAGCAGGATTAACAGACAATAATAAAATTGTGAAAACATGCTAAAGAGGGTAACTTTAAAAGTTAATATGTGAATGCAATCAATGACGTGACTGATGGCGTGACAGATCGCGTTGTTACTGTCATAACCAGTGAGTTGCTTGATGACGTGCAAGTGTTAGTTACGTCACTTATGACGTTCGTATAATGTCCTAATGTTATTTCGTTTGGTACTTTATTACATTTAGGGCCAGTTATTACATTTAGGTTAGTTATTACATTAGGTTAGTTAGTTTAGTTATTACATTTCTTCGCGCAAACGCGATGAAATGTCTTCGTTTTGTTTGAATAACGGTTTCCGATTGCTGAAAACAAACAGGGCCACCAGACGCTGGAAACAACCTCCGAAAAAGCCATTTCATCATGTGTCACGTGACAAAATACTCCACGATTCGTGGAGTATTTCAGCAGCCTTGGCCAGGGGTTTCTCTGACCACCATTTTGAACGAGGAGAAGGCCCTGGTGACGAGGTTGGAAGCCGAAGGAGCAATCGAGCGAACGTTAGATTTTCTAAAACCGAAAGATAGAAACGTTGTTTTCAAGGCTGAGCAAAGGCAAGCTGTGAGCAGCTGTGAGCTGGCTGTTCTGCCTACTGGCTTTGGGAAAAGCATGATTTTTACGGTTTTCGGAATCGCAGAGAGGGAAGCGGTCGCAGTGCCGTACTAGAACTCACTGCTGAGAACGTTTGCAGAGTACTGGAGGAGCCAGCCGAGTTCATTTACAGTTCCGCCGAACAAGTGTTGGAAGAACGCTTTCTTGCTGCTCTCAAAGATCCGAGGAGCAAGCTTCGCCAGGGCGTCTCTGCAACAGTTATCGACGAGTCCCACACCGTACTGAAACATGGACGGGAAGGAGGCATTTAGCTCAAGTTATTTATGATGTACAGTGTTAGCCTGGAAACTGGAAGTGATGTTGGTTGGAAAAATATCTATTGTATGCTGGATGCAGACTTGGCGATGATTGTGTCAAAACCATCGCGGCTGGCTTTACTTTTCAAAGGGCAAATTACCAACACAGACGATGAACGACCACTATCCCTCTCTGCGATTCCGAAGACCGTAAAAATCATGCTTTTCCCAAAGCCAGTAGGCAGAACAGCCAGGACATCTTCACCTTTTTGTATGTAGACTGCTCACAGCTACCTTTGCTCAGGCTTCAAAACAACGTTTTTATCTTTCGATTTTGAAAAATCTAACGCTCGCTCGATTGCTCCTTCGACATTATTTTGTCTCACTTATCTGCTTCTTCTTAAAAAGCGTTAAGTGACTTTGAGTCGAACAGCGTTGATTCGACTCAAATGTCGAATCAAGTTCGACAGTCACAATGTCAGGGGTTGCCAGAAAGCTTTATCGTACAGGAGAAGTAAACACAGAAAACGGACAAAATTCGTTTGATTCGTCAGTCTACATCGGGCTCTTCTCCCTTTTAAGGGAGTTTAAGCAAATATAACTTCCTACTCCTCCTCCTCCGCGTCCTCCCCATTGAGAGGGTTTGACAGTCGGCACCGCTTTGCAGACCGTGGGGAATGGTGGAATAACATGACTGGGAAAAAAAGGGTCTTTGTTTTCAGCAAGACTTGCAGGCCCAGTATTAGCATACAATGGAGTGCTGGAATGAACAGGATTGCATGAAAGGGCAGGCAAACTTGCAGGAAGTTTAAGATACAAGTAGTCGCTGGAATTAACAGGGTTGCGGCAGCACAACACAGAAGTACAGTCACTGGTTACAGGCTCGCTGATATGCGAAATGCTGCTTTTGTTGCTTTCAGGGCTTTGTTTACAGAACGAAAAAGATACCTAAACTTCTCGAAGTTTTCTTTACTGCTGTTGTTGTCGTTCGCTAAATCGCCTTTCTTGATCATTTCATTTGAGAACCGATTCTTGATTTCAGAAAAATGTTCGATGATTTTTTTTCCAAAATTATCCGTGCAGGGCAGTTTATCTGCACGTGCTGTGTTTGTTACAGGACAGATAGAATCAAAACCGGGCGTTTGAACAGGGAGGCGCCTCTTATGGATCCATCTTTTAATTTTAGAGATGAAGTTTGAGGATTTTTCTCAACGTCCTCCTTGCGGTGAAATTCGCATGCTGTTGCACCTTGGCAGACACCTGCGTTCTGATAGAAAACGAAATTTCCATCTTCAAAATCGACACAAAAATTATCTCTTTGACCGTTCTTGTGGCCTCTGGGTTGCATCAGTGGTTCCTTGTCTATTCTACGAGACCCCATCTGCTGCAAAGAGAAAACATCAATTTTTTAACGGTGGATACTATTCGAAGGAAAAATTCTTAGTGAGCAGATGACTTGCTAAAAATGGAAATTATCCACTGGATATACACACTTTTCTCAAGCAGGCAATTTTGTAACGTCCATTCTCATCCTTAGAGCCTACGATCTGTTCGGTCAGTGGTGGCATCGTAGGGGTCTGGTATCAGCTATTACCGGATGTGGTAAAATCCGCGGCATTCGGTAGCGGGTGTCTCATTCGTTAAGGTGCAATTATGCTTGCTCTATTCTCGTCCGTGAAGCTCTGGGCATGACAGTTCTGGCAGCTGACAATCGAGAAATGTGAATTCCTATCAATCGAGTCATGGTGTTAGATCGACTAAAAGCTGTTCGGGACTCTCTTACTAAATCGCCTGCAATTAGCGGAAAACCTGGAACTTTAAAAGGAACAAACTAAAACTGCCTTTGTGCCGTAGTTGCTCAGAAGAACGATTGTCCCTGCATTTTGCTCACGGGTTTTGGATTTTTATCTTGCTTGAATAAAGGTATTGCATTTGCATTATACTGAATTGTAAGGTTGATTTATCTGTTGTGTGAGAATGTCAGCTGTGCCCTTATCGTTTCGCCACTAAACGCTATTACGTTTCACCACATCGAAAATTGAAATCCAGAAGCATTTGGCTCCCACGTTTTTAAAAATCGACATCAAGAGGTCATTACAAAGTTGATGAGACAGTTACATGTAAGTTTATTTATGGACAGGCTGAAGTTTTGTAGAAAATGCTGTAGCGAGAAAAGTATCGCTGACTTTTAGCAACAATCTCTAACACTTTGAAATTTAGCAGGTGCATTCTCAAGTGCTTAACCAAACACGGCAAAATTTGGTCGCTTAACCTGCCCTAAGCCACGTTCTTTGCATGGAAATTGATCAAGTCCATATATTAATTAATGCGCTGATTAATTCAATTGGAAATAAGACGTTATGCGTAGAAACCAAAACGTTATCGCGCATACAGTTTGAATGGGCCAATAAAAAAAAAAGGTGCCACTTAGTTTAACGTTGAACATGCAAACAAACAAATCAAAACATGAGATAACATACCCTTTATTAGCCGATGACGTATAATGACGTCAGAGGCTAATGCTATAGCCTAAGGCATCGACGCTGGTGTCTGATGTCCATCTCTGTGAAGACCTCCCGGGGTGGGGGGGGGGGATTCTGTGAGTTATTGGGCGGGGTGTGCCGCCTGGTCTCTAAAACCTTTACCTGTACCATAGACAGGGGTACATACCCCAACAGCATATAATAGGGAGAACCTCCCTCAGGGCTGTGAAGTGTTTACATTTGATCTCGGGCAACTAAGAAATATTTCATTTTGCTTGAAATGCGCCAAATTTCCCGAACAAGAACATCAGAAATTATACACAAGACGGACTCAGGGCCGCAATGAATGCAAACTGACTTGACGAATTCCTGGTTTTTGTAGGAGAATATTTTGATTTCCGACCTGCTTGTCTGATTCAATTCGAATCCGAGACTAAAGTTTACTGAGACTTGCAAGCGAGCGGGTTTTGAACGGCAGGTTTCTTTTCAGGTTACATTCCACAGGTCACCCGAAACAGGTCACTTTGTTACCGATAAATAAACAAGTTAAGAGCGAATGTTACCAACGGTCAAACATTTGGTGGCAACAGGTCAAAAATCAATTCCGCTCATATTCTTATGTTAGGTAGACCTTAATGTGAAACAAATCACTGCATAGTTCGTTTGG
>Ga0126336_10001232_pt1 | contig 12873 bp, 9 predicted proteins | sample SidCmetagenome_FD_92530 | JGI IMG/M metagenome (GOLD analysis project Ga0126336, IMG submission 92530) | Coral microbial communities from El Islote,Puerto Morelos, Mexico - Siderastrea C C metagenome | ecosystem: Host-associated > Invertebrates > Cnidaria > Coral | place: El Islote,Puerto... | reverse complement strand
CCCTGCTACCCGCGGAAAGAAGGTACTTTAGCTTATCAAGATTTTAGCTTAGGGCACAGACTCCTGAAATATCTCTTCAGTGTAAAGACATATTTTCACACTCATATTGATAACTCTTCCTATCGCACGAAATTTAACAGATTGATTTTCTACCACCTCCCCCAGGTTTCCATGTGGCATTGAATTCCCGATCTAATAAATTTTTGGTAAATCTGTATAATTGTCTCTTGGAAATAAGACTAAGTCGTTGCTATCCATCAAAGCTGGCTCTTAATTGGAGCCATAGGTGTGTATATCTACAGTAAAAAAAAATAAAAGAGTTATCTTACGGCATTTGTACAACAAGTTCATTTGCTTGTAGTCAAGATCACTATGCCCATTCCTCTGACCGATGGTCACCTAGTAAATAGTGATAAAATTCACAATAATGATGACAATAACTTAGAGCTTTCAAGCGTATTTTCAAGGCCAGATTAACAGGCTTCTGTTGCAGTTTCAAATAATCAATAACATGGTGGTATAAAACTCGGTTCGGTAGCACTTTTTAACATACAAGCAAAGCAACCAAACTTTTAAACATTTCCTGAAAATTAACTGGATACAATTTTTTATCACAGATAGCCGCTCATGAATTTTGGTGTTGCGTTGGCAACATCATATTTGAGGGGGATCAACTTTTTTAATTTACATTTTTCCTGGTTTCTAATTCATAACTAAGATTTTTAACTTTCGCTCAAGAACTTTCTGTTTTTAAAATAACTTTCGTTTAATAATTGTTCATATCATTTTTATATAAGTGTTTTTATATGGCTTTTGAATATTTCTGGATAAACTCTGGTGTTTTTTAATGAAAGAAATAAAGTTGTCCAAAATATGGTGGATTTGCGAACCAATATGACTTCCGTTTCAGCTCTGTTGCGGACCTTAGAGAGGATGTCTTTGGACTTTTTCAATTTCATTGCCATAGCTTTGATATCCTCAGAGTTATGGAAACATGTCAGAGTGCACCCTACCATCTCCCTCCCCTTTTCCCAGAAGGATAAAAAAGCTTGGTGAATAAGGTCAATTGTTTGCAAACCCGGCCCTACCCAAACTGAAGGGCGGGGAGGGAGAGAGGGGTGGAGGCGAAACCTGCCTACTCGAACTTTGGAGGATATGCAAGCGAAGCATGTAAATAAACTTCAATGAATCTAAGGTTAACTCTTCATAAATGAACTGTATACCTACCCCAGCCTGTTTGGGCACAATAGTCGAGAGACCGTTGACAGAGAAGGCCTTACTACCATAATGCATGATGATGCCATAGTCATAAGGAACTCCCAGTGAGTTGATTCTTGAGGTACGGTATCGCTTGAAGTTGCGCTTTTTCTCTAAATTGGGATGAAAAATGAATGCTTACTGAGTATTGCACCTTTGATATCATCGCTATGGTGTTCAATGCCAGTGGTTTAATTAATTCGCAGTAGTAACCCTGAACTGAATGACAGCGACCACGGCCATCTTTAGTAATGTAAATCTAGAGCAAGTGGCTAGTGTATACGTATGAACTGTGAAAGAACAAACAGCAAGCCTATGTAGGTGATTCATTAGGATCAAAATGGTTGGCGCTCCTACCTAAACCAAACAAAACACACAAGAAAATATCCAATTATAAACCTACTTGGTATGATGTTTTATTTGTTGATAGTGACGAAATTATCTCTGTCAGGCCGAGACTGTTCGTGATAGAAGCCAAGGGCATGAGCTTGCAAGGAAAATGATAAAAAAATACAATAAATGATTTAATCGGCGTTAATAAAGAAACGGTACAAAATTCAAATGAATAAGCACTAACTTCCTCTCAAAAAGAGTGGTTTTTAATTGAGTGTCGAAGGTAAGTTGCGATTGCTTGGATTTGCTTTACTTCGCTTAGTGATTGGTTAAAAAAAACTCGAACCAATTTCTCGACCAATCAGGAATGAAACCAAAACCAGTTGTGACGCGTTTTCCCGCGCTTGGCGCCGGTTACATGCAGCTCCTTCGAGTTCTGGCTCCAGTTGTTCAAAGATTGGACAACTTTACCCGGTGGATAAGCCGCTATCCAACAGTGAGAGCAATTTTACTTCAACTTAGTCATTTGGTCAGATTTTTGCAAAGCCAGTCACTTGATTGTAGATGCACTTTTGCTCTTTTCATAAATCATAGGGCTATGAAGAGATTTTCCCACATTTTGTAACTGCTGGATTACGGCTTATCCAGTGGATAAAGTTATCCGCTCTTTAAACAACTGGGGCCTGATTGGCTGGTTCATTGTAATGTTTACGTCTGTTGTGATTAGTCAGAGAGTACTTTGGTTTTGGTTTTCGACGACACTCATTTGAAAACCGCTCTAATTATGCATATCTAATTTTGTCAATTTTGAGGTAACAATTGGCAGTTATTTAGTTTTAAAGAGTAAAAAGAATATGAGTGCCTTACGTTTTGTGTAAAAAGAGACTCTTTTAAGTAGGAATGTCAATTTACGACACAAGTGTAAACAAAGTAAGCATTCTTTTGTCCTATCATTGATCTATCATATTTGAGAGCGAGTTACACGGGCTACAGTTTTGGCGGATTTCTGCTGACGTAATTTTAACTGACTTTTCAGTCTTTGAACAAAGAAACCTTTGTCTTAAGCACTCAACCAAGGAGCACCTGAAATCCCCCTACTGGCATAGGCCCCTATACTAGCCTTCTGACAGGTGGTTTGTCTGATGAAATGTTGATCCGGGTACAACAAAGGAGGCGTACTTCAAATCTACGAGCTGACCTTGACCTTAGGCAACTTAACACTGGGCTTTTTTCTAGAGGACTTTTTTTTATTAGCAACTGCCGTTTTCAGGAGCTGAACGTTTATCCCTTAGACACAATTTGGCAAAGTTTGGTGAGTAATGGTTGCTAATGTTACGAGAAATGTCATCGTAAGTAGCATAAGGTCTAAGCCATTCTTTTGAACGCCAAAAAGCGAGTTTTTCACCTTTTAACGGTGAAAAAAGCAGCAGCAGCAACGTGTTCAATTATACCACACTCGTTACGTCGAGCATGAAGGCAATTTCCGCCGCTTTTGAAATAAACTGTGGGTAAAATCTAGACTGCTTGCAGTTCGTCTTTTCTCTTAAGGTCCGTCGAGTATTTAATTCCCAATCCTTCTCGCCGTTCTCGTCTAATTTCGTGTCCAGCTTGTTGTCAAGCGTAATTTCGAGAGACAAACGAGAGAGAAACGGTCTGCAAGCAGTCTAAGTAACATCCAAGATGGCGGCCATTTTCGATTACGTCACAGGCCCACAAAAGCGGCATCATATTTACCTCATCTTATAAACCGCCAATAAGATTCGCCTCATCTTACAAAGCACTTCGATTCACCGATATCCATTCAGCAACCCCCCTCTCCCAATCAAACCCCCACCCCACAAGCCTTGTTAACACATTGGGGGATGTAATAGATGGCCGAAAGTAGTGGGCCATTGAATAGAAAGTCTCCCTATGAAAATAATGGTGGATAGTGCAGTCTGGGTGTGAACAAACTTTAACAGGCAGTAATATTATCATGCATTGCGCATACCTATCTCATGAGCCACAATCCCTTAGTCCAGCAATAATAGTCCAAGTGGATATTTTGTCTTCTACCTCGACAACCGACGGAGGACTTGCAACTAGAAATAGCAAAGTACGCTGCTGAGTTATTGTTATACGAGTAATGCAATGCCCTGTAAAATATTAACATTACTATATATTTTTTAAATCTCTTAATGAAAAATTGTTCTAGATAATGATGCTTGTTAGAGAGTATTAAAGGCTTACCCATTTCCTTTGATCAAACGAATGTAATTCCGTTCCCATGTCCTCTTCTTGAAACGGATACAAGTATGGCGGCTCCAGTCTCTCATTCCGGCTGCAATTGCTTTTACCGCGCTTCTTTCTGAAGCTTTTAAAGTAAAAGTTTTAAAAAAATTAGGCATCCAGCGGAAGAACCGTGAATATCGCAGCTGATTATCATCGTTTTCATCTTTGACGCCTAAACAAGTTATTCGTAAAGAAGTGAATCATTGGGCTTTCTAACGGTTTATTATTGAGGCATAAGCAATTGTATGAATACGTCTATCGACGTTAGGGAACAAGAAAAATAACAATGGGCAAAACAGTTCATTCATTCATTCATTCATTCATTCATTCATTCATTCATTCATTCATTCATTCATTCATTCATTCATTTATTCATTCATTTATTCATTCATTCCTTCATTCATTTATCCATTCATTGGTTTTAGCTTATTCTTCTTTTAATTTTCGAACGCAAAAGAAAAAACCGTTTTGGTGCCTGACAATACATGTTTTCGGTATGTTAACCATATCTGCAGTTAGTTTCTGGACAATGCGAATCTCTCCTAAAAGGGTTAAGGTGCGCTATTTTTCCCCCGTCGTTCTGAAAACAAAAAAAGATTCTGTGAGAATTGTTTACTGCTGATCAGACCACAAATGTTTGGGTTTGCTCAAGCTCGAACAATTCGTCAACTACAAAACCAAAACTACATTTACATTTGCATTTACTTGTTTGGATCGCTTGGCAACCTTAATATAGGTTCTTGGTTCCTCGGTTAAGATGAGGCAGCGAAGAGCATGCCTTAATTTTACTTTCCATGGTTTTATTGGCCTAACGAGAAACTTGTTATTGTTCGTTCTGTCGTGTTTGCAAATTATTTCCTATGTAATAACAACTTTATTTACTCAGTACTTTTACTTACCAAGTGAGGTGTCAATAGTGTATGGTATAACTGTGGGCCACACTAAACGCCTCTTAGCAGTAGCTCCACGGCTAATTCTCAGTCCACCATCGAGATCAAGCCCAAATTTGAGGGCCAAGCGCTGGCGAGAATTCAGGATAATATCTCCTTCAAACAAGTTTGGGTCCGAAATTCCAGCATTTTCTGAAAAGAAATTTATTTAAAATATAAATACGCTAAACCTTTTGCATCATGTCACCCAGGCTTAGAGAAAAGTACACAAACCTCTTATTTAATAAAAATATGTATAGGTTTGGGTACTCTTCTCTAAACTTGGGTATTAACGAGGATTTAAGCTTTTTGAAATAGAGCACATGAACCAAAAGCATCCGATAATTACATCATCGTCGTAAGCAGACACTGACCTCCAAAGACCTCTCCCATCAGCGATTTTTACGTCAGTTTTCAAAAGCGAAAAATTATCGATCAAGTAAGTGACACGCAAAGCCGGATTTAAGAGCATTGAATTTAGTTTTTTCGACACAGAAAAAGAAAATATCCCGGCTCTGGTAGAAACAAGCAGCTCGGGACTAGTGCAGTGGCAGGATTTCCAGAGAGCTAATTGTTGCCAGCAAAAGCCTGAACCATTCACTCACAGTGTGCAAAAAAAGGCGGACGTGTAATCACATCATCCCTTTCAATTGGCAATAGCGTAAATGAGGCATTCGCTCCACTCGCCAAAAGTGAAAGCCTTTAAGGGAAATTTGGTTAAGGTGCAAAATCATTCAACCCGCTCACAAATCCGAACATACATCTCCGTTATGTATAGTGTGTCCAATACAAACGCTACAAATTGTATCTGTGGTGTAGTATTTGTGGCAATTAAGACACTTTTTTTACATCCAAACGAAAATGGCCAAACAAAAAAAAGCGACTCCAGAGAAAAGCGCTAACAGTGACGAAAATGGAATTTCTACTTGTTCAAACATTCAAGTGATGAGAATAAAGGCAATGATTACCAAGGATAAAATGTCTTACTAGCTCCACGACAAATGTATGCCCGGAGAATAGTAAGGAGATAATGCATTTTAATGTCAGTGCTTAAAGGGGTAATTCCCATGCGATTTTATTTTTCCTGACTTGTAATGTTTGGTCTCGTGCAAGTAAACTCGCCAGAGGCCCTGAACGTTGACAGCTTAGAACACATTTTTGGTGTCACCGAAATACAAAGTTTCTATATCTTATTAATAAGGAAACAACATTTTGCACTACTAATATAATGAGCTTTCCGCAACTGATATTTTGACGTTTTTTTCCAAAATAAACCCCGAAATGTGTCTTGTTATCCCGTTTTCAAAAACCATTTATAAGAAACGTTGATTCCCCCATACATTTTGCAAACAAAACCTCATGAACTCAGGGCGTCAGTCTTTGTTAACTTACCATCCGGATTTCTGTGCGAAGCACTGGCAACAGTAACAAACAAGATCAACAAAAATGACAAGGCCATTGTCACAGTTTCTGTATCTAAAATAAATAAAGTTCATGTCAGTGTCACAGTCGTCAATACGTGTAGACCCTTATAACACTATTTTTAGTGACCTAGAACACTTTTTCCAGCCTGAGCAAATTAAGCCTTAGGAACGAAAGGGAGCAAGGAAGGAAGGAAGGAAGGAAGGAAGGAAGGAAGGAAGGACCGCAAATAACCACCGTTACAGAGATGAACCTTTAATTTGGTCTCGAACTTTGCTGTGCCTTGAGGCCAGTGACCTGTCAATGGAGTGCCACGCATCCGCATTTGTATATACGAACAACACGGAATCGTTTGCTAAAACAAACTCTCTTGCTCAAGTAAAATAAGTCGAATACAAAGCAAACAGATATCTGAGAAAGGGCAACTACCTGTATGCGAAAATGACTAAGCCAAGTCGATTTTTATTATGTTTAGTTTGGAATTCGTAGATATTTCTACAACTGAAATCCATGCATGAAAACATATTTCCTTCAATTTTAGCCTTATGCCCATCCTCAGCGCGAGAAAGGAAGCCACGACAGAGTCTTTTATTCGTTGTACTGCGCCACTGTAACATGAAAGCTATTACCAAGCTACTAAATGATCAGTAGAAGTCACAAAACTACGATAGTATTACCACCTGAACTACAAATTTGAGGAAAATTGACGACGAAAACCGCAAATCAGTTTTCAGGCTGTGTGAGCGAAAATCCACAGTAAAATGTAAAGCAAACAAAACAAAACCAAAGAAAACGTTTACGCAAACCCGAAAACTTCGATGCAAGATACCGAAAATCCCAAAGCTCACCTCAAGAAAATACAATCGATCTTACCTCAAAACCAATTAAATAAATACGATTGACTTTATCAAACAGCCAACCGAAGCGCGTAGAAATGATAAAAAAGAAACCGAAAAGATCTGACGACATAAATTTGGGTGATACGAGTTTGGTTCCGTCTAATTAAAGTGGAGATTTTGCTTACCGTTTTCAGTGCAGCTTACAATTCAGAACAAATCTACTCGTATGAGCATGTGGCCGCAATTTCATTCCTTTCATTTAGTTTTTACCAGGAAGCAAAACGGAGAAATAAAACGGGGAGCTATGATTAAATGACGTTATTTTCGACCCACTGGTTACGTATGCAGAACTGAGTCACATGAACTTGAAGACAATCAGTTTTTTAACAACTCTGGTACTTTGATTCTACATTTATCCAATCTCGAAGAGTTTCGAATGACTCTTTCGATGGCTTTCCACCACCCAGCGGAAAATTCTTGACAACATGGTCTTCGGATTTTTCTCTTCACAACCGAACAGTGTGGAAAACGCAACCGGGTTCCAATTTATTCCATGGCTTTTTACAACACGTTCTCCGGCAGGGAGTTATGATCGTTGTGTTTACGTTACGAGGACATCAGCGAATTTCTCGACCGCTTCTTGAATGTTTCCCTGTTGGAGCAAGTTGATTCTCTTAATTTCTTCAATATAATTCTGAAGTTGTCTTCTTTCACGACAGAAGCGGCACTTTAGAGTGTTTTTCACCTCTTCGTGTGCTTCATTGAAAAAATCAAACTTCGATATTGTCTGTTCTGCTTTGCTTTAGAGACACGCCTCAAGTTTCTCATCTTCCATTTCGCTGGCTTCTCTCTAGATTCCTATTCACTTGATTTCCAGGTGACCGTTCATCGCTCGCTTTCGTAGGCTGAGAGTACTAGGGTTACCCCTTATTTCCGCCTCGGTGCGCTCCCAGTTCTTATTCTTGTCGCGTTTCTTCTCAGTATGATCCTTTTTTTCTATTGAATCCAATTTCTTTTCTTAAATGAAATGACCAGTTGAAACCAGACCTCTATTCGCTGATTCTTCGAATGTCAGTCTCACCAGACGAGAATCGAATAAAGCTTCGTTGACTCCTCGAGAAGCGTCTAGCATGCTTGGGTGTCTTCTTTCCTCCGGTGGCCGTTTCTTGCTTTCCTGTTTGCATTTTCTTGTTCAGTTAAATCCTCGACGAATCTCACTCTGCTATCAATTTGTCCGTGCGAGATACCAAAAAGTAATGCCTGAACCTTGTTCAACTTCCACATTTTACTGACGCATCTTCGATCGTGTTTCTTTCTACAGCCTCGAACAACAACTCGATCAAAAAATCTCATGCTACGCCAACTATGTCTAATTTTATTTTTGTTTATTTTTCATCGGAAATTTCCGATGAATAAATAGAGGAAATCTAAAAGAGCGAAATGTTCTTGAATAGAATTTAAAGTATGACTTTTTCCACTCTACAACAACAAAGTATGGTCGAAAGACCTTTGCTCACTACCTATGGAATAAGCGATGGACTGAAACTAACCGCAAAACAGGAGTTAATTAATTAGAAACGTAAAACAGGCAAAGAAAGCCGAACTGAAAACATCCAGCGACGAGCTAAATTCAGTGCCGTTAACACAAAGATTTTACTTACCGTTTCCCGTGCTCTTGCGACTGAATGACCCTGATCCTTTCAACTAATAACGATATTTCGCTTTCTTTTATAGAGCTTTTACCAGGAAGTAAAACGTGGAAGCAAAAGGAGACTTGTGATGGAATGACGTTCAGTTGTTATTTTAGACTAGCCTAAGGCTGGTTAAACGTGCTAACTTTACAAATGCTGCTGGAATCAAAACAACTCTATTTCTGCTTCTGTTATCACTGCGACATCCCTTGTTTTTGACTTGACGTCTTACAACTTATCAATGCCGATACAATAGCCCAGAAAAGACGCTTATTTTCATCTTCATTCAAATTAACAAGTGCGAAAAATTAAAAATTAAAAAAGTTTTGTCGAACCTGTCGTTTGAAAAAATTCAGATTATTAATGGACTGAGGGATTTTCTTTTGTTTTAATTTTCGGTTGAAAAGCGACGAATTCGATTTTCAAACATTTGCCTTCTGCAAACCACCAAGATTTATCGTGGATATTTTAATTTTAACATATGCGGCCGGGAACTGGCTTGTGAGTATAAAATAATGGAAACAGGTTTGTTCAAATTTAAGCCCAAGAAAGCTTGCTGCCATCAGGACATTGGATCTCCACTGGAAATATTAATCACAAAGCGCAATTCTCGGAAAATAGATTAATCGGAAAGCACTCAAACCAACCAATGCAAGAGACAAATTACACTGTTGAACATGCAGATATATTAAAACGTCCAGAAAAATTTTAATTCATCTGCTGTCTACATACTTCTTAATAAAACTGAGTTTTAACTACAACGCTATACAACACACAAAACTTGAAACCAAGCACCTCAGTCATCTCGCAGCGAAAGGCAAATACTTGATCTAAGCAATACTTTGCCTCTTGTCGCCGGAAATCTCTATTAGAACGTAACGGACAAGGAAAACTCCGTTAATAACACGGCAATTGAGTGTAACATGTGTAGATAACCGTGATTCGCCATGTTTCTGCAACTTAAGTTGTGATGAACGAGTTTTCAATACACTTTTTAAAATTAATTGCTCGATAGAAACACTTAGTTGTCAGAATAATTTTATTAAGTATTTGTAACATTTTTGAATAAGAAATTAAATTAGATAATCCACCTGGAACGAACTAATAATTCGTCTGTGTATAAATAAGGGCAAACAGACTTATTATCTCCCATCCAGACGAAATTTTTTTTTTTTAACCGAAAAGTCCGATAACTAAGCGGTTAAGTTCGTCTGACGGATAGTTCGTCTGTTTGCTGTCTGCTCGCCCGGGTACACACCTTCAAATTATCAGACGAACTGAAAATGCTTCCCAAAAGGCAGCGACACGCTAGGCGATTTTATATGCTCGTTGCGGTGAACGTAATCGCCAGCGATGGCTGACGATTTCGCCGGAGCGAAAACACTAGATAATTGACAGCGATTTCGCCGAATAGCGTGATTACCAGGCGATTCTCACTGGCAAAATTCGCTTCGGACCAGCGTTTATAAATTAAGTCAATATTTCAGAATTTCGCAGGCATGCTTGTCTTTTGGTATAATGACAAATCAGCAACAACTGATTGTTATAAATACTGACGGATTTTGCCGAAATATATATAAAATATCTTAAGCTAGGTTAGATTTACTGCAAAAACGGAGAGGTTGTATTAAACCAGGGCCCGGTTGTTCAAAGCAGGACTAAGCTAACCAGGATTAGTGCATGTCAATTTTTAATCCAGTCCTAGAGCCAAGCGATAAGGATTTCTGTAATTCTTGTTTGTCCTAAGTTTTGACTTTGGTTGCTTTTCAACGGATGGCGGTGTCCCGATGGTTTTAACGTTACAACTTAAGAAGAAATATTAAAATCCTCATTTAAAACCCTTGAAATCCATGTGTGTCAATTATCACGTTCATAACTACTATAACTGTTAGTGATCTAATGATTTTGGCCCGCTCAATGCTTATTTTAGCTCCATTGTTAAGGGAGAGCTGCTAAACCGAGCCCGCATCCAAGGGACAAAATGAAGCTTACGCTCATGAGCGTGGACTCTATTACTACTTCAACTAAATGAGCCCTCTAAGGGCCTTTAAGGAAACGATGTAAGAAAACAAACCCATTCGTTTTATAGGGGACATTTGTATGTAGTGAACGGGTAGCTGATAGAGAGCAATTGTATGTATCTTATGCAGTGTGACGTCAAAGTGTGGTCAAACAGAGTGAGGATGAAATTAAAGCTTTGGTAAGTTTCCTCTTTGCAATTGAAGCTCTCGCTTGTTGTTTTCAAATACTTGCAAGAAGTATCAACTATGTTTGAATCATCGCAAAAGCTCACCAAACTCTGCATCGGAGCTGTTCCCTTTCATCCATACTTGATCAAAGATTGCGCAATATAAGACCGCGCGATTAGTTACGATGTAATTTTATTTCCAGCTACGCGCAAATTTCGACCGTACGGGGAGCGGCGACTGTTCACTTTCATGCAAGAAAATCTTTGCCGGAGAAGAAAGGCTACTGTTTTGCGATTGATGGAGCCAAATCTAATGTAGCTGTGCTGAGGTAACAGGCGGCAAATGCGAGGAAATTAAAAAACTGACTGAATTAGGCGAAAAGCTAGGGAGCTAAATTTTTGCTTTATGGTCATTCCTTTTACAATTCTACCAGTTAAGCTAGTCAGATATTATCCCGCTTTCTTCTGGGTGGCTTTTGATAGCAATGAGGCGAAGAAGAAAAGAGTTTCCGAGGACTTCGCAGAGTGTGATGAAACTGTTTCATGAAAAATGCTACCTCACGTGTCATAATAGTACAATAAAATATCGGCCCAACTCAGACCCCTTAACGCACAAAACAGCTCAGCACACATGTAAAGTGCTGTCGTGCATCCATCCAACCCACTCAAAAGAGATCATCACCATCATCATAATCATCATCATCATCTTCATTATTATTATTATTATTATTATTATTATTATTATTAGTATTATTATTATTATTATAAAATTAAAGTTCAGAAATTTCTTTGTTACAGTATAAAACAAATAGATTCTATTTTAGCGTGGGTATGTTCTCAGGCTAGATGGTATGACACGTAAGTTTCTATCTACAGATCAAGGATCTTCAAATGTGGGAGGCACATTAGTATTCAACTCGCCTTCAGCTCGTTGGACATGTTCTTTAATTACCACATTCTATAAAATCTATGAAAAACCAGACCAACGGCACAATGAGATCTATTTGTTAAAGAGAACCTATTTGGCAAAGAAATGTTGTTTCTTTCAGTTGCACCTGTTTTGGAGTGGTCACCAAACTGCCATCTCCTTTACATATAAGAACACGCTAAGACTTATTAAACAAGCTCAAGCCCTTTTTGAACCAATCGGGACAACTTAGATTTGATTAATGTTTAGATAGTTTTCTCAGTTACGTAAACAGCCAAGAGACTTATCGCACCCTTTCGTATTTCAGTTTGCGCACCTGTGTTTGAAACAAAATAATTAATATATCATGTTATTTGGTTCTCTTTTCTTTCCATTTTGATCTAGTTGTGGGAGATTTCTGGTCAGGGTTTATCGGCGAAATTCACTTGGCACAAACTATTGTTCCTCGTCATCAATACAGCATAATTGGATCACCTTAGAGAGGAGCCTTAAATTGCCCTTTATTAGAAACTCACATCGTTTTCGAAAGGCTTTATGCACCTACTTATGATGTTACGCCCGTGTATTTTCCTGCTTTGTGCTATAACAGCCTGGGCTGTGGGTGAGTCCATTATTGCCATTAAGTTAACAGACAACACCATGCCTCGTGTGTTGTTTTGATTTCAATTCTTTTTATTGTCATTTCTCTTTGAAAAATATATTCGTCCCGTTAAGTTAACGTCTGTGCTCTTCTCACAAAACCCCTGAGTGTATACTAAATTCAATGGATGTTTGCGGAGGCCAGTTTTAGCCATGGCTCTCACTAACAAGCAAGCACAAGCGTCAAGCTAGCATTGAAAACGGAAACAACACAAGCATGAACTTAAATATAAGAGAAACACACTCACTCTACTTAATATTTAACAATTATTCTACGAGGGCGCGCTGGATATCGAATGATAGATAACCAACGAGGCGCGTAGCGCCGAGTTGGTTATAATCATTTGATATCCAGCAAGCCCGAGTAGAATAATTG
>Ga0126336_10001231_pt1 | contig 12874 bp, 9 predicted proteins | sample SidCmetagenome_FD_92530 | JGI IMG/M metagenome (GOLD analysis project Ga0126336, IMG submission 92530) | Coral microbial communities from El Islote,Puerto Morelos, Mexico - Siderastrea C C metagenome | ecosystem: Host-associated > Invertebrates > Cnidaria > Coral | place: El Islote,Puerto... | reverse complement strand
ACGATACTTAAAAGGTGTGACAGAAGAACAACTGCAAGCGCGCGCTACCCCCAAACAGGCGGAACCTTTATTTATCAGTGATCTTTTAACCCTTTGCCAGGTCATCGATAATACGCTACGTATCGCAGGAACCGACCCAACTCATATTTATATTCATGCTAGAGATCTGGCTTACTTCAAACCACATTTCTTTTCTGGCGACCGGCCATCGGACCTGAGCCACATCAAGGCAGCCGAAATCTTGCGTTTTCCGAATGACAAAGGCGTCATATTTAATCATGTCTTCGGAAAAACACCCCAGCCCCTCTAACCGCCCAGTGAAGGCTCTCGATGATTACATGGCCATCTGTCGTGCGATTAAGATCTCCGTGGAAAACGGCCCGTTGTTTCGGACGACCAGTGGAAACAGAGTCCTTCTTGATGCCTTTTCAACAGATGCTGCTGAAGCCCGCCTTACAGATTACTTGTCTGAGGCTGGACTCAGCAACAAAACTCTCTACTGCTTCCGTTGTGGAGGGGCCATTACATTGGCTCTTACTGATAGTACTTTGGACGACATCGTTGACCACGTAGGATGGAGATCTAACCGCATGGCAAAGTATTATTTGCAGTTACACAAGTCTCTCCAGCCTGACCCGGTCGCTGCACGAATGGCCCGAGCCACTCCCGAAACATCTAGTCGCTACGAGAAGCTTAATCAGCTCAGTGGCTTTGAACCGGCGTTTCCTCCACAACTGGCTGCCCAGACCTCCGAGCCCATACCCGTTACAAGACGATCTCCCAGGAAACATAAACTTGACAAACTGTAGTCATCGGCTCGTTCTTTTATCCAGATTGGTCAGGAGTGGGATTGGGATTGGGTATAAGGCACGGACCTGTGGGTCGAGGACGTAGTGATGTAAGGAGACGGGTCCTAAGGGTTTTCGCGCTATCTTTTACTGTAAGCATGGGTCGGGATATAGTACTGTGCCGTCTGGTCCCCGAGCTGGTGGGCAGTCGTGAACAAAGTCTTCTCTTGTGAATGGACATAGACTTAAAAAATTGCAGCAACCAACGCTGAAATTTCACCAACTGAAAGGCTGAAATTTGACCAACTGGAAAGGAGGGCTACCGAATTATTCACCCACTCCTCACAAAACATAGCTCCGCAGACTACGCTCACAACCCCATTCTTCACTCATGATCATTTTTCGCTGTCTTTGTTCTGTCTTCCTCAAACCCATGAACGAAAGAGCCGTCACAACTCTTAAAACAGACGCATTTCAATAAATCAGCGTTAAAATTCCCCATCAGTACGGGCATCTTATCAGCCGTAAACCACCCAAAAGAATTTAACTCCTCCCCATGCCGGGGAACCACGTTTTGTGCACGGTTCCCTTTAACCATGTCAAAGGCTCCTTTGAGCTAACTCATGAATGCAAATACGAAATAAATTATTGCTTTGAGATCAGGTGCACTATTCACGAAACAAAGGCTTCCTTCCGCAACTATAGCCTCTCTTTACTGTATTTTCGCCTCTCCTGTACAGGTTACAAGAAAGCGCATCATGGGCATTTAAAACCAGTCATTTTGACCAACTCCACCCCAATAAACAACTGTTAGCGCGACTCAACATATGAATCCGTGTGGTCCCACCCACAGACCTCTTCTGTGATAGGCAATAAACAGCTATTCATTATTACTACAAAACTACTAGTAACCATTAACATATGCCAAGCTTTACGCTCAAAGCTCTTATAAGCGACCATTATTGTCTCATCATGTGGTCGCTCACAAGAACCCATGAACCCACGATAAAGACAAACACATCGTCAGAGTCTGGAGAAATAGTAAAAAGCGAAGTCGTTGCTCCAAGAACACACACGTTAAAACATGCCTTATGACGTAATCGTTAAATCCGGTTCGCTGTTCCTGGAATTCCCTGTAAAAGTCAACAAGTTGTCTCGAACTCTAAAATCGAAAAAAATCGGCTAAAAATCAACGAGTAAAGCAGAACAATTAAAAAGACTAAAAGATATATCCCCCTGTGCCGCTTCTACTATCCAAGAGGATCGATCCACCGATCGAGTAACAGAATTCCAGCTAAGAATATGAACCCGTTCATTTCGCTTCGTGTATTTACGGGTTAAAACTAATTCTCTCTCAGGTAGTTCCCAGTCACTGACATCCACCATTCTCGACTCCAGAGCCTTCGGTCGTTGTTTTTTGGCCTCTCAGGACAAAAACTAGACAAGCCCTGTGTTCGAGATGGGACATCCACGTCTTCCCGAAGCCAACAGTTGTACCAGGCCTAATCTGAGAACCGACGTCTGTTTCGTTTTCCCCTCCCTACATAATCCGACTTCGTCGGTTAAAAACAAGTTTTCGCCATAGGGGTACGTGTTGCTGTCTAGGGCACAAGGTGAGGTTTTTTAGATTCCCAACAGCTCACCCCCACCCAAAAAATCACACAGTAGACATCCCCGGGCTGGGAAGGCCCAACAATAAGCTGTATGGGTATGTGCCGCTGATAAGGTAACGGTTTCAGTGTCGCAGCATCACACCCCACCCAACATCTCACAGAGTATCCCCCAGCCTCACAGAAGAAAGACAGGCAGACAGAATTCGGCTACCAGCGTCGATCTTTTCAGGTTATAGCATTAGTCTATGACGTCACTGACGTAACGTCATCGGCTAAAAATTGTGCCCAGCAAGTTCTTTACCCTCAGAAGAAAAACTACAGAAATCGTCAAATTTCATCAACACGTTCCTCGGCCTTTTGTCCATTAAAATTAAATCAGTAATATTAGCTAAGGAACTAGATGCAGTAAGATACAGTTTTTGCATTTGAACAGCTCTTTTGTGTTCTGTGGCATTTACCTTCTCTCTCTCATTGGTAATACTGGAATTCAGTGGCATATCTCAGGTACATAGTACCTAACAGTCACCAGAGACATCACCCCATGAAGCTTTGACAATCACACTACTTAAATAGTTCGTTTACAAGTCTTGGCAAAAACCAAACCGTAAGTGCAGCGTTTTCGACACTGAAACGGCTTTTCATTTCTTTTTAGCTTTTAACGGTTTACAAAACAAGTAGTGTGTGTGGGCAGGAAGAAGAGTTCCGTTTTGCCAGCTCTTTATTCTTTGAAGACATCGCAAGCTACTTCCATGAAACTTCTTCTTGAAAGATCCTTGATGAATGTTACTTTATCACCTCAGCAGAAAATTAAGGCTAATGATATACAGTGACGACATCACCACAACGGAGAATATGTGGATTTGTTCCCCTGGTGATATGCTCCAAGTGGATTCCAAAAGGCATCTGCCAAACAAACAAGATAATCAACATGTTAATAAGAGAAGCGCTCCTCTTAGCAGTGGAAAGTTCGAGAATCGCTAAATCGCCGAAATGGCTTCAAATCGGCCTGACATGCTGGCAAATGACAAAGAATGTAACAAGGCAAGGGGATTAGTTAAATTTATTGTCAAACAACAATAACTTCTACTGTTTAAAACAAATCCGTTGTCTTCCCATACAAACCTTTATAATTCAAACTGTTGTAAAACAACACCACCTTATACGCCGAAGTCACGAGCTTGGGCCGCCTGTGGGCGAAAGAGTCGACGACAAGAAGGCACGGGTAGAGAACATCGTTTACCGGTAATAGCCTAGCGAAGACTAAAGCCGTGTCAGCGGGACACAACAGGAGACTGGAATATCACAGGCGAGAAATCTTAGAACATAGACAACGTAGTTTAAATTTAGCTTAATAGCACAGCGCTACTACAAAACGAGATTCCTCAACAACGCGAGAATCGATACAAGGTCATCTAAATTATTACTCAGTCACACTGATTAAATTATTTCACAAAATAAGTTTCAGTTCCCCAAACAGTGCATATTTGTGTATGATCAGTAAAAAGAATTTAAATTTTAAGTTTACGACGTTCCCGAGAAAATATTTGAAAGAAATAATTCATATTGGATCATATAAGAGTTTATGTTTTCCCTTCTGGATATTGATCCTGTTAATAGTTTAAAAAAATATTCAGATGGACCAGAAAAAACAACAATTTTCTGTTCACAATTTAAATAGAAATGCACTTTCAAGTATTGCTCTGCTCCTAGCAATTACCACTTAATGTGTAGCGGGGTTAGGTACATACATGTATGTATTTGATGTGAAACAAAAATTACTGCTAAACATTAATTATTGATAATAATTTCGTGCTACATACAGTGCCCAGCATCACAGCTCTCCTCGCAATGCACAAGCAAGCACAAAGATCATGGGAATTGAGATCCTGATCACCTTCAACACGATTTGTCTATGTGAGAGTAAGCTTACTTTTGAAGGTTTCACATTTACATTCACAATTTCCCTTAATTAGCTACTCTTGCTTTCCAAACCAATTGATCCTTTAAACCCCAATGTAAACCTACAAATTCTCCTTACTGGTCTTCATATATTTCTTGTAGTACTAGAGCAGAGAACTTCTTTCTACAGACAATAACACTGTTCATGTTTGGTGATCAACTCCTTAATTCTGATGACCTAATTAAAGCCTTGCTACTGTAGAGAGATGCTGGTCACTGGGGCTTCAAGGGTTAATGTATTTATTTTATTGTGACAATTATCTAATTCAGTAGGTTGGGGGAATGTATAAACATGCTACCACATTAATATTAGCCTGCGTAGCAAGCGTTTCCGCGGGCTTCTAGAGCAAAAAAGTCCGAAGAACGGGATTTTCGAAGTTTTAGCCCCGCGAAAAATGGGGCGAAAAACCCACGGAAACGCTTGCTATGCAGGCTACATCAATATGGATCTCTGTGCTTTGCTTGCCATTATTCTGTATTAGTCTCATTTCAATTTTTGGGTAAAAATGAATAATTTTTTTAATGCGCCACATCACTCTTCAGCAGTAGTAGACATCTGCTGTCTCAGCCATTCAAGGGAAATAATGAATAGTTTTAGCTATTGACACTTGTCAATACCCAGTAAATAGAACAAAACTGTACAACAACACCTAAAGGCAATGGCTGGGTTAATGTTGGAGAAAATAAACAAGCGTGCAGTTCCAAGTTGGATTTGAACTGCATTTCTGATAAACCTACTCTCACCCAAACAAAATAAACAGAAACACCACTACATACTGTCTTGGACAACAGGTCCACAACAATACCATACATCCTCTCTGAAGAGCAATTTATCTTATGTCCCTTATGTCAGAATGAAGAGAGGTGGGGGTGGGGGGGTGGGTTTGAGCGTATTTTCGTATACAGTCGCATACAGCAGTTAGCTCAAATTAGACCCAGAAAATCGTACCCACTTCCTATGCATTAGGTTTTAGGATGACAGGGGATTGGATGCAAGTTAAATGGAAGCGACTGGGAACCAGAATGTCGATCTAAACTCCCAATTAGGGACCATTGTGGCCACCCATCCACACCTCCAGTTAAACCGAAATTCCATCCCCTCCCCACCCCCTTCGCTCAATTTTGTGGCGCACCCTTGCCCGAGCTTCGCGAGGTTCTGCTAGTCACGTATTTCTAGTTGATCCATTGTTTTCCTTCAGGCAAGGGCAGCAACCTGTACGTATGATATGCAACACACACTATTCATCTATTGCATTAAGTGAACAGTATGAGCTATTTTACAGTGAAACAAGTTACAAGTTATCGTACGGGAGTAGTAGTGACGTACTGAATTCACTTTTTATTTAGCCAAGCATTATTGCCTGGTAGTCAACTCATATAAAATATAGCTTATCTTTCAATCCATCCGAATTTTTTGGTAAGCTACAAGGAAATCCCGTTCAGAAGACAATAGACTGGCCATGAAGGGCTGTTCGTACCCGTTTCAATTAACGATGTCGGGAAGCCTACACGATACGACCGCAAGGTGATATGGGTAATTGATTAATAAATTTACTTGACTTAGCTAGGGCTTATTTCTACAGAAAATAAGTCACATAGGCAAGTGTTAATGGTACTTTCAACCACCCTGTGGCAGCGACAACCATGAAATTACGGCCAAATCATACAAAAACATTACAGCTGCCCATAATATCTTTCGGTCTTGAGGCTTGAGGCCTTAAAATCGGTCAACTTCATTGAACTTTTGTGAACGATGGTTGGAATAAAGGGGAATTTACAGAATTAAATGACTGCGTGAGCTTTTCAGGCCGAAACAAAGTGGCCATAATAGCGAGGCACCTCTAATCATTTTAGTCGCAAGGCAGGTTTCCACTAAAAACGACAGAGTACAGTAACAAGGGACATTTTAGAATAGTCTGAATTGTAAAACTTACTCGTGAGCCTCTTAGCTTGCCGAGAGTCTTGAGTGGTTGTACACTTCTCATTCCAGTCTCCTGGTCAATGCACACCATTTGACATCTGTTACACTTACCCTGACTCTGCAGGACGAAAAATTATATCAAGTATGATGTGCACCAGCCAGTCAAGCACGCAGTATGTTCACTCTTTTGCAGCCAAATAAATATTTAACACTGAATCGTATATAAAACGATAACCTAAATTACATTGTCGTCCTCAAAACGCTGTCCACCAAACAAAAACCTCGCTCGGGGTCAAGAATAACTGTTAATGTCTGTTAATCCATCCAAAATATCAGGCAAAGGGCTCAAGCAAAAGGTTGTTTGGATGCAGGAGTATGAACCGACAGAACGAGATGAAAGTCAGGGTCCCCGCAACATAAAGACGCGTAAGTCTTGACAGATTTCAGGTATTAGTGATTTCATAAGGAAGATTACTTTAAATATGTTACACAAAGCGATGCAGCGTTTCCCAAGGAAGGTTCAAAGTGAAAATCATAACAAAGGTTAAAGAAGCCTACTTACCTTGAAAACTAAATCACCAATTTTAACCACTTTCCACTCATCTTCACAAAATGGTTTTTCCCCGTTAACAACCAAGTTGGCTCTAAATCTGTCAATCAACTTGTCCACATGATTTATTTTAATTTCTTCTGACCATGGCTACATCAAACAGAAATAAAGTCAAGCAACGGTAGATTTCCTCCCCAGGGAACAACTGGTGCAATTTAAAATGAGGGTCAATTTTATGACTTTCCTTCTTGTTGCAGCAGATGAAATTTAGGTTCGAAGACAATCATGGTAAGAGGAAGGACAAAGAAATCCATTCTCCAAATAACTTTGAAGCAAAGAGGTCCCATTTCAGTTCAGTTCTATCTGTTCAGTTGTAGATCGAAAACAGTCTTAAATCTAAATTCATTGTCGCAGTTACAGTCTTGAAGTGAACAATTCAGAAAACAAAGGTGATGTGGGTCGAAAATTCACAACTTAACAGTAAATTGATTTCAATCTTTGATTTTCCTAAGAATCCGATGCAATTTCTTGGAGCATTTCTTTCTCAATAAGTTCGAGTTAATTTCCAGTAAACTTGTGCGGTAAATACTGAAAATTATTGCTTACGCCTAATTTTAACACCCCGCTGAACTGGGTGGCCTTGGTTTTTTGGAGTTCTTGAAACTGGGGGGTGAAGCAGATTTTGTGCCCTCTCCTCCATAATTTGAAGAGCATTAAAACTATGTCAGTGAGAGTTTAAGTCCAAAACTGCTTCTATAAGATCCGCCGAATGATGATGTCACTGCTTTTTGTACTACATAAATAATATGTTGGAGTTGGTGAGCTGCCATCCTATCTTGGATTTCTCCAAAACGTTGCAAAACCGTCAAAACTGAGTCAAAAGTAATGAGAATCAACAAGCAAAAACACAAAAGGGAAGTGGTGATAACAAGTGCACACAGAACCACCCACAGCAGCAAAAACAAAAACATTTAATTTTCGAAAAACATGCTTTTCAAATAAGATTGCCATCGAAACATCAAATTCCCTGATCAAAGACATGTCACACTAAATTGTTACCAGAAAAAATTCTAGGAAACGTTTGGTGGCCTGTGCTTTGAAGTCAACATGGGCAATGCGCCTAAATGTTAAAATCAGTACTTCAGCTCAAATGCTCATTTCCTTAAAACTGCTAATTATAAATTTACTGGTCCCTAGATGAGACGTCTGCAAGCAAGCTATGTTTCAATTATGAAAACTTCTCTTTCCTAGGCTTGGCTGGCCTGCAGATGGTTGCCATCACTGAATGTCACATGTTGGTTGAGTATGATCATCTGGGTGAGTTAAACCCTGACAAGGACGGTTAGTGAAAGGTCATTGACCAAAGACAAAGCTGATGACACACAATTTACTTTGACTATGATGATGACTTCCACACTGGTTGATGAAACATCAGTCACTGTCACAACAGTCCCTTTCAGGACTACACTCACCCAGATGATCATACACAACCTACTCATGACATGACTACTGAATAATTCTAATCCACTTATTATAAATGAATGGCTATTAACACATGTAGAAACATCTGGATGACCTTCAGCATAATCTCACCTTGGCTTCCATAGTACTCATCAGAAGCTCAGTGGTGCTTGACCTGGTTATTAGTAAAAATTGTGATTCATTTGCTAGCGAAAGGGAACTGCTTCCATTCTCTCCTTGATTCTCTTGATATGAAATATGAAACAAAAACAAAATAATAAAAAAATTGTAATTTTCATATAACATAACATAAGAGTATCTTGTACAGGATGACTGTCTTTATTACTATATTCAATGGTGACTGTATACCGGTAAGTCCACATTAGCTAAATAAAAACACAATTCCCGCAGAGGGGGCAACAAGAATAACAGCCTATAAATAAATAATAAATAAATGTCACACATGTGGTACAATGTATTATGAAATTATTTGTAGCAGTTTACATTATTCCAGAAGTCTTGTCATTATTAGCTAAGCTACTATAAAATTCGAGTTAAAATAAAGTTTATATATATGATGTAGTGCTTACCTCCTAACTTACAAGTGCGGCCATCTTGCTTGTGATGTTCAATAAGTCGACAGTTCCTGTTCAAGAAATTTGAAATCCAACAAGCAGCCTGTTCTCCACAGTCCATAGCTGATACTCTACAATCACAAGACACAAAATTTACCTTTATATCCACACAGCACCTGACATTTCTGTTGTGAGCAGCAACCAGCTTGACTTGTAATAACTGCAAAACTTTTCCTCATAATGGAGGGCTGTGTCTATATTTCAGATGCTTGGAATGCTATTATCCCTTTTTTTTTGGATAGTTTGAAATGACTGCAAAACATCTTTTTGGATGTGAATACCAAAGCCCTTTGTGTAGTTCCTAAAACCTACCCAGCAAGACTGTGTTTTTTTAGGTGTGTAAGTCTGTAAAAAGAGGCTCAGGCTCATTCTACTCACTGAACATGTCCATTATTTGACGTGGTGTCATTAGCGTGGCAGTGCAAACATGAGAGGGAGTTTGGAAGAGTTAGCTTGGTACTAAGGGAACACACCTGTCTCCACAGACTTTGGTTTGACACAAACTGGCCTCTCGCACCACTGACTGTCTCCCAGACGACAATGGAAGCACAAGGGTCTTCATTCCTAGCAAAACACCCTAGTACTTAGCAACTTAATTTATGAATGAATATAAAATTTGCTGACCTAAAATATTACCCACTATGTTGAGCTGCATAGCCATTAATAGAAAATGGGTTCACATAACCTGATACAACACCTGGAGGAGTTTGCAAAATTTGAAAGCACTTTTTATGTAAATCCCCATCTGTGGCTCAGGCCCATGTAAGTTTTTGAATTCTTCCAAACTCCCTCTCATGTTTGCATAATGTTCTGTGAACCTGTGTGCCACTTTCAGTCCTGGAAAATGCCACAACAAAATGGCAGGCATTCTTTTCCGGAACCCTAACTGCAGAATCCATACAAGTGTAATAATTGCCCGGGGTGGGGGGGAGGGGGGAGGGCTGGAGAGGGTGTGGTTTTTAGCCTCTCTGTCCTAAACAGGGTAATATAATTTTGTGCAAGTCTGACCTAAACAGGGTATGGTTGCATGACTGTTGCCGTTAGATATGGCTTATACAGTAATCAGCAACCCTAGATCGGAGACGTTAGCGGTCTCCAAAACACTTAAAAATTGTGCAAAGCAAGAGAGTGTGTATTGTGTCATTTGTCCTAAACAAGGACCTAACATGGAGAGTGTTGTCCTGAACTGGGTTGGTATTTTAGGTCATTTTTTGCCCAGGGTTCCAGACCCTCAGCAGCACCCCTACACCAAAACATGGGTCAAGTGCACCCCCCCCCCAGGGAATAATTGTCATGTGTCTGCCATAACAATAACTGAAAACTGTCCATAGATTCAGTGCTAACCCTAAATACATGTCGTGCAGAGGAGTGCTTAAGGTATCAGCCACCCTTCAGGTCCGTTTGCGCGCGGATCGCTCTAGTTTTTGTTGGTTTTATGAAAAACCCTATTAACTATACATTTTTTGGTAGCTTAATAATTCCAGAAAATGACTTTATATTCAAAAAGAGGCAGAAGTTTCACATGTTTGGAAAATGGGAAGGTTTTTTCACACATACATGTCTTCATAGATTAGGTTCCACTCCCTCCAGAAACAAAGAAAACAAAACGATTAACACTGCATTCTCTTCTTGACACCTATGGCTAAAAAACTGTCTCAGCTTTTTGGCAAGTGCGTTTATTTTTCTTTTATTAGCAGATGAAGTCAGAGAAGACAAATAAATTAGAACTGACTTCGCACGGAAAAAAGGTCTAGCTCTAAAACAAAAAGAGGGATTAAAATTCGCAGGCACGGTTTTGTAGATAAACTATCTGGCAACAATCTGGCCAAGTTTCAGCCAAACTGGTCGCCCGGCTGTCGACTTGTAGTTAAAAACGTATGTACAACTCACCAAAATTTGACTTTCGAGAAAAAAAAAAGGAAATTGTATTTTCTGCGGCATCTTACCAGTAATGAGATTATGACACCTAAATGTCCGGTGAGTTCTATTTTGATTGATACCAGAGAGGGATCACCTTTCTCAAACAATAGAACTTTGACAGGTAACATGTAACAGGAGTAATCTTAAGCGGCGAGCGGCAGAAAATAATTTAGTAGCTTTCGACTCACGGCTTTTAAACATGAGAAAACATTCGGCATTTTCGTTTTATTTACTAAATGTTTTACTTAATTCAATCCGTATTTCATGTAACAATTAAAACGTGTTATGAATATTTCGTGAAATGCTGACCAGGTTGGTAAAGATGCTGAAAATCGCGGCAAAATCCGGGGAAATAATCGACGCAACCACTTCTCCTGTTGATAAAATGAACCTTGATTGCTCTCCGCCAATTCACTGCCCATTCTTTGTCAAGTCCTTTCTTTTGCTTCATTGGTTTGGAAGACAAAAACAGACACAACCGTTTCCTTAATGATACATTTAGGTGAAAAAAATCTCTCCTTACTTCGTAAAAAAAACTGCTATAAACCACTTCGTAAGAATGGCTTAAAATGTGAGTGCAACGAGCACACGCTTTTGATTTCATGTGATCTAGTTAATCAGGTGTGATAGAACTCGTCAGTGATCAATTACCATAAATAACAAGGAAAAATCTTTTACTCCTAGCAACTCTCCACTGAGCCATTATTATCTTCTAATTTTTTGTTTGAAAGAAAGCTTTCAAAGAAATTCATCTGAGCATGTAAAAATCTCATTTATGAAAAATGACACTTTTTTCCGTGGCCGATAATTTAAGCCTTCATACTATACTAGTAGTAATCAAAGATTAAGAGAGTGGGTTCGATTGGTTGCATTATATCAGACAGCCAACACTATTAATAATGGTAATAGGACTGAGTGGAGTCCAATTCAGTCTGTAATCATACGTCGAGTGATTTTAAACAAAATCGGACGACCGCGTAGCGGGAGTCCGATTTGTTTAATCACGAGTATGATTACAGACCGAATTGGACGACACGAAGTCCTTGCCAGCTGTTACCACTTAATCATATATCTACAACAAAATTCGAGAAGAAAAAGGAGAAAACGTACTGGAGAAAGGATAGACAACAGTTTTATTTGCGAGATACATAAAAAGAACTTATTCAAGTCCTAACTGTCCATCACTGTCCTAACTGTCCTATAAATGCTCAAATCATGGCTGGTGATAGCCAATCAGATTCGAGAATTTCGTTGTGGTTATGATTAATGTTATAATCATAACTATAACAAAATTCTCGTATCTGATTGGTAATCACCAGCCATGATTTGAGCATTAATAGGACAGTGTAATTGGACAGTGTACGCGTCATGCCTAAGTAATTGGACAGTACACGTTAGAGCGCACGCTCTAATGGATCAGTTACACTTGAATAAGTTCTTAAAAACTGTTGTCTATTCCTTCTTCAATACGTTTTCTTCTTTTTCTTTCTCGAAGTTTGCTATAGATATGATTAATTGGTAACAGGACTTTGTGTCGTCCAACTCGGTCTGGAATCATACTCATGATTAAACAAATTGGACTCCCGCTACGTGGTCGTCCAATTTTGTTAAGCACTGGTATGATTACAGACCGAATTAGACTTCACTCAGTCCTATTACCATTATGTATCAAGAAGCATTTTGATGTCTCTGCTGACAAATTGATTCACTCGCTTAAAATTCCTCGTGTCAAAAACAACAGAGGCTAGGCTGTCGTGTGTCTCGACAAATGTCCTAACAGAAGTGTGCACTTTCATCCTGCAATTAAAGTAATATTTAGCCTTCCTATCAGTCTTTATCGTCATGACTTGTAACAACAACATGACCAGTTTCTTGCTAGAAAGTCAGCAGAAATCACTTATAAAATTCTTTAAAGTTACAAACAAGGAATGGGTGATTCCAGAAAATATCCATACCCTACCACGGGCGGCATCTTCATCTAGACCCCCCCTTGCCTTAGGAAATTCCAAAATGCTCACCCCCCCCTT
>Ga0126336_10001230_pt1 | contig 12876 bp, 9 predicted proteins | sample SidCmetagenome_FD_92530 | JGI IMG/M metagenome (GOLD analysis project Ga0126336, IMG submission 92530) | Coral microbial communities from El Islote,Puerto Morelos, Mexico - Siderastrea C C metagenome | ecosystem: Host-associated > Invertebrates > Cnidaria > Coral | place: El Islote,Puerto... | reverse complement strand
ATGGTTGAAATGCTTGACCAATGTTTGTTTTTTCGTTTTCTTTTGGTTTTAATTATTTCAGTTTTCCAAAAAGAAAACAACTTTTGAACTTTATATATATCATTTCGTCATTTCGCCATTTCGTGTTGTAAACACACCCTACCACGAGTGCAAAGCGAGCGATACGCATAGAGTTAGTTATATGTGCCTCGAATTTTTTCAAATCGGTTTAGACTGACCTTGACAACATTTTAATGGGGAGTAATATTGTCGAAATGAAGAGCTGCCATCTTCTGCCTGGGTTTCAAGCCAAAAGGCTTCGTTCTGAGCGATAATCTGCAAACACGTGGTGATGGTGCCTAACAGTCAACAGTTAATCCGTCTTCTAAAATCTTCGGGTAATGTAACTTTAGCTTCAAGTAGTTACATGGTTTTATTACTTGTTTGTAGCATTTGCCTAATACAGTGGATCCCTTCTATTTTGATCCCCCGCTATCGTCTCGAACTAAAACTCGATTCCGACGTCAGTCGATCAGGTATTTCCTGTAGTCTTGATGCCCTTTAAACAGTGTAACAACAGTTGATAAGGGTGTTAACTACTGGCGGTCCAAACAGATAGCATAATTAGTATATGGTTAAATTGTTCAGCTTGACTGGCGCCTGGTAGTAAAATTTGCCCTCTGTTATATGAATTTTCGCTTAATTATCTTCTTTTTTAAGCTATGTGAAATTCGGTTTACCTTTACCAGTCGCTTTCTCAAAGGGCAGCAATTCTTGGTTTCCACGTTACGTCATCACCGCATTGTTGGTGGTTAAAAACAGAAGGTTTCTCATTTGCTCCTTTTGTTAGTACCACCAACATGGCTGCCACGCCATTGTCTTTTGAATCTCTAGGGATTGGTTGCAAACGTCCTGTTTCATTCTTGCATCTCAGGTCCGGGGAGGTGTACTCAGGTATATTAGAGGTGCAAGGGCCTTTTTGGGATTAGAAATTAGCGATTTGGCCTTTTTTGGGTGAAAGATTTCCTGGTGAAGTTATTTCGGGTGGAAAGATTTTGGTAGGGTTTTTTACGGTTAAAAGAGTGCGTTCCTCAGCGTCAATTTGATGTCAACCAATTGAATCAGTTTCATTTTAAGAAAGGTTGAAGCATAAACTGGCTCAAAATCTACTGGCTTTTTTATGTAGATAAAAAGGACTTTTTAGGGTAACGTTCTGTGCCGTTGGAGTTTTTGGGCCAATGAGGATGCTGAATCGCATATTATTATTATTGGGTTTACAAAAAATATCTTTAAAATCTACCTTTAAATCATAATTAAACATAATAAGACAATTATAAAAAAACAGCGGTTAAAACGTTCAAAGCATACATTTGGAAGTAAATGTTTTTGTTCAACTAGACGACAGTAGTGTACAATTTGCTGCTCTCTTTTAACCGCTGCAAAAACGTTTTTCAACATTTGCCAGTTGTAGCCTTCAGACGTTCTCCCAACCTTCATGACTTACTAGTTACAGCTTAACTCTCTTCTAATTCGTCTAATCACAACCCCCAACTCCCTTCGGGCTCTTTCCGCTGCGGCAAAAATTGCTCTACTTGTCCCTACATTTCTGATGGACTAACTTACTATACCTTCTTTTCTTCTGGTGAAACGCGCCCCATCAAATCTAACCTGACCTGTGACACTAAAAACCTCAACTACATGATTCAATATAACCGTTGTAATTTAGAAGACATAGGAGAAACTAAACGACGTTTAAAAGATCGATTTAATGAACAACGCCGAACCACAGATAACCCTAATACTAAATCAAAACCTACTACAGTCGCAGAAAATTTTCTCTCCTTTTCTAACCACACTGCTAACAAAATGCAATTAATCCCTATTGAAAAAAATCTTCTCCAACAGAGGCTCAATCATATCCAAAGGGTCAGGGAAGCTGATGGTCTTAACATCCGCGAAGAAACATATTAGTTAATTTCCTTTTATTAACCCGCCGTCAGGGCTGGGTCTAGTAATACCCACGTTTTTTCTTTCGTGTTCTTCTGCGTTTTTTGTTGTTGTTGTTGTTGTTGGTCTTTAGCCTTAGACTGCCAGTTTTCGCTCAGCCAAACAAATATTCAAGGGGGTTAGTTTCTAAAGAAACTGTGGTGTTGCGTCGGTGGGGACGTGAAACACAAAATTTTGGATTTATCAACTCATAAGGTAGATTGGCCACCGTAAAGAGATTGAAAGCTGACGTTTCGAACGTTAGCCCTTCGTCAGAGCGAATATAAAAGCAAGGACCAATACACCGTAGAATGATCTTAAACTAGGTGTATTACATTTCGGCTGGTCAAACCAGCCTTCTTCAGGTATAATGAGAATTTACATTGGGTGGCATAAACGTTGGTCGTGCGAGTGATAAGTCGGGGTCGGAGTTCTGGTTAGGCTGCGTGGAGGTGGCGGGATATGTTTGCGCGAAGCTGAGCGGAAAGAGCGGCACCACAAAGGGCAAATCAAAACTACTATCACCTCCAATACGAAGAGTAACACGCAATAGCTCCACACAAGACCTCGTTTCACAGTTTATAGCACAAAAATCGATTATCATTTTTCAGATTACAAAAACGCATAAATTTATTTATTCCCCCTTTCCCAGTTTCTCCTTTTGCGTTACCCCTAACCATGGTTGCCACGCAAGCCATCAAAAGGCGCCGAAAAGGAACTTATGACTTTATCTCATCACATGTTTGTACGTGACAAAACACTTGTTTCGGCACATAACAGTAACCTGATGTCGCGCGTAATCAACGTTGCACTTTTTTTTACGTGTGAGACGACCCACAGTAAACATTATCACATGATTGCTGCCCATGTGATAAAATGTTACCTTTTTACCTCAAGCTAAATGTTCTACCATCTCCCAACATAATTCCTATTAAAACAATACTTTAACCTTGTATGCATTGGACGTCCTTTTTCAATATTTCACTTCCGTTTCACCGCCAAACAAACAAATATCCAATGACGCTGTTAAAGCAAAATGCCTTTATAGCCTGTGTACAGCTGCTCGCTCTCCCAAAGGCGGGCGGACATGGGATGAGCTTTCTTCGGGCTCAGTTTTAATTACGTGTAGTGACTAGTGGCATCATGTATGACGAATGTGGTAAATCCGAAGATGAATAAAAAAAAAGAAATATATAAATATATAAACTGACGGGCGACGACAAGGGGATGAGAAAGCTCATCCCAATAATCGGCCAGCGTGCATGCGGACATGGAATAAGCTTGAACTTGTGTGGCTTTGAATATGATACGATAATATTATGGATACAACAGATCGTGTGGTTGTTCAAAGAAAAGGCACTTCCTGTGTGACTTTCTTCACATCTCAATGCTCTCCTGCGCGACTAGTTAAAGCATGTAAGCTAAGCAAGTGTCAAAACAAGATTTCTTTTTATCGCCTCAGAAGACCCATTCGGCGTGGCAAACCTGACCATGGAAAATATCACAAAACTTACAGGTTTTTGCGTGCCTTGTACAATACTGCACGTCTTGTGACCAGCGACATCATGCATGACGAATGTGGCAAACCCGTAGCCAGACAAATAAATAAACTAACGACGCGTATGCTGACAAAGAAATGAGCACCCTCATTCCAAAAATCAGAGCTACTCTTATTTCGCCTGTTGCTGATGTTTGGTTATTTCGGAAATTCAAAGTTCTTTCAATTCAAATTCAAAGTTCTTTCAAATCATATTCTTTCAATTCAATTCAAAGTTTTGAAAACTGAAATAGATCGATGCAATCGCATTTGCCGAATCCATATTAGTGACGAAAAACAGCCTTGGACGGGAAACTCGTCTTCAGACCAGGGCAAGCGAAAAAAAAAACACTTGTGATTTTTGGGTCTAATATGAATTTAAGACAGTTTTCCGTCCTATTTTACCGTCGGTTTAGGTAAAAAATTGACGGAATTCCTTCTGTGACGAGTTTCCGTCTTCTAATGCCAAGAATTCGGCTGTTGAAAAGCAAAGAGCACGAAATCTCACACACATGACTCAATTAATGAAAGAACATTTCCTTTTATTTCATGTACGTATAGGCTGATTTGTGAAAATCTCGGAAATCAACCAGTGTACTGAGCAAACAAATAACAGCATACAGAAAACTGAGGTAAATGCGCTGTAAACGATTATTTTTTGCGTCTTTGCGATTGTTTTCCTTTTTTGTTAATCGCGTGGCGGGGGAGAGCTGCAAACGAAGGCGGCAATATTCATATATACACACTGTCACAGGATGGATAGCCTATACTAGCCTTTTTACGTACGAAGGAAAACAGAAAAGTGCAGCTTTCCAAGAATACTTTGGTCAGCGGTTTGGTTGCCAAGTCACCAAACCGCTGACCAAGCGGCCCGAGGTTTTTGGAAAAACAAACCTTTCCTTACACCTCCCCCTTGACTAAAGCTCACAACACGGAAGAAAACCACTGCTCCGACTTACTCTTGACTCAGGAACCCGTACCAAACTCCAACAAACCCCAACTGAAAGGTGCTGACAGTGATACGGACGCATGGGTCTGTGCTGCGTCCGCACAAAAAGGGAACAAAAACGCTAGAATCTACACTTGGTTAAGTTTGTCGAATCAAAACATTTAGCGTGAAAACAAACTTAGACTTGAACAAAATGCAAGATTTGTTTTTCAAGAGACACCTCCTTTTAACCCGGGCGTAAGCTGGCTGGAGATTGCATTTCCTCAAGTAGTCATGCAAAATATGCAGGTAACGCAATTTTATAATCAATTATTGCAACTGAGTTGTAGGAGAATACAAAGGTTTCTAGCACCTACAGTTTGATATGTAATTCTTGCGGGTTTTCATTTTTTGTGATAGTATTTTCTGCAGTTTCTAAAGCATATCCAGTAAACATTATTTTATATTACTTAACAGAAACTTTCTTCTAGGACAAAACCAGTCACAACGAGCTTAATCATCCACGTAAATGTGGTGTGAAATTTCCTCGAGGTTTGGAGCAAAAAACACTGTTCTGAACGTTTCGGTTTTCATCTGATTACATATAACATACATTACCTACACAAATTATCGCAGAAGTGAATACACAAACGCACACAAAAGCAAGATGCGAAGCTATGCGAGATGTTACTTTTCGTTCGTTTTCTTTGTGCTTTTTCTTGTTCTTTTTTGCCCGACACCCGTCTTCCTATTAACAGAGTGCACGGGCTCAAAGAATAATTTTGAATGGTGTTGAACTTTACAGGTGCCGAACCTAATTATTAGGTTCGGCACATGTGAACTTCGACGTATGAATCAATTAAGTTCGACAAATTGGTATTTGGGTCGGCCCTGCCGTTCAGAAGTCGACCTTTCAGTCCATGAGCCGAACCTAATGCATACGTTGCGTTAATGTATTTCAGAATATAACAGCACCAGTAATTGGCTTAAACCGATAAGCATGACTAGTCATCCGTTAACCCGTGACCAGCCACGCACTAAACGTTCTTGCAGCTAATAAGGCGGCCGTCGTGCGCATGCACACGTCGGGCCGACTCGTAAAATGGACGTTTTTTTCATTTTCGTCGTCGTCGTGGTTGTCGTCGCTAGTAGTCGTCCGTCACTTGACTTAGTCCTCTTGGTGTCGCGCGGCCAACAGACAACTTCACATCATAGCTTGTTTTGCTAACTATGAATCGTCAAGACAATTTCTCTTTTTTGTTATTGTGTCCATTTTCTCGACTTCGGAAAAGAAGTCACTGGATTCCCGTGATTTAGCTGCCTTCAGTAATGAGGCTAACTGAATATTCAAAATTCAAATGGACCTTTGAACGACAATTGCATCACTGTTATAGAAATAGATTGGAAGTGGCCCACACTTATGTTGTTAGGATCTAAATGGAGCCCTTGCCTGAAGGCTGAAACATTTGTCGTGAATGCCTAGGGGCCGTACTCCACGATATCACGGTTTAAGAACGATTTATTTCTCCAGGTAAAGCTACAGAGTGTTCTCTCTCTCTGAAAAGTGTCTCGCTAGAACTCATACAAAGGTCACCGATTACAAAGCAAAACGAAGTTCTCAAGTTGCTATTGATTTTGTCAGTTTTCAAAAGCAATCTGTCAAATACCAGACATTCTCCTCGTGAATAGTCATCTGTCACCGGTAATACGTTCACATACATTTACTTCCTTACATGCCGGAAGTACAAATTGTCCATAACAGGTCACCGGAAACCAAGAACTACTAAAGGTTTTTCTTTTTTAAAGAAACCTCTTTTCCTTAGGAAAAGGGGAGGGGCTACATTGTGTTACCGCTAGGCAGTAGAAGAGCATAAATAGTTACATTTATGTCTACTTTTTAAGGATCAATTTTATTAGATTTATTTCTCTTCGAGAACGAAGTTTATTCTTTCCATTTTATTTATTTATTTATTTATTTATTTATTTATTTATTTATTTATTTATTTATTTATGTCGTTGCCGGTATTTTTTACTTTTCAGCACGTCTGTTTCCTGTATTTTTGATGTTTTCAATCCGGGAGTAGCAACCCCTTGTAGGCCTCGAATTCGGACTCTCTGAATTCGTATTCTTGTGCTGCGCTGGAAATTGTTGAAGGCTGGTTTCCATATGATCACTAAGATTGCTGGAAAAAACGTTCTGCAATCGTTGTGATCATATGGAAACCACACTTCAGCGCTCGTAGCGATCACAGCATTTCACAACGCCCGCTGAAGAGTGGTTCCCATATTATCGCAACGATTGCTGAACATTTTTTCAGCGATCGCAGCGATCATATGGAAACCAGCCTTACAAATGGCGTGCTGATTAAGGCGCCGTAAAGCCTAAGGACTTCGGCGTACTTTGGCAAAAACAGTTCACTTAATTCCACACAAGCCGTTAAAGTCTAGTGAAAGGGTTGTTGTGTCTTCCGAATGGTATCTTCTTATCACGTGAGCAACCTTCATATTTGCTCCTTTGTATCTGAATTTCTGCAAAACTCCCAATGGTTTACGTTGACGCTTACCATAGCACAGGTGTGTGATTTACACTTCACGTAAACCCAGACAAAAAAAGAAATAAGACAAATTAAATTTACACGGCCTATGTACACCCACCCACTCCCCTAATATCATCAGGTATGTAGGTTTTGCACTGTATCGATTTAGATTTAGATTTACATAATTTTTTTAGCCCTCGCGGTTTTCATGGAAAACACACAGAGGTCCAAACTTCCGCCTTTCTGGACAACATTGCTACTAAGACCATTTCTCCATCATAATTTTAGCATATTAAATCATTATGTTAAGATTAAAAATAGATCACTGATTTCCACACAAACCGTCAAAGTTGGCTCATGATTTTCTAAAAGAATTTTCTCGTCCAGATTCCATGGTCAAACTCTGGACTGTCCACAGGCTCTGAGCTGGATGATCTATAATCGTTTTTTCCAAACAATGAAGCCACGGTGGCCGTTTTTGAGTAAGGTCCATGGTTGCTTCAAAATCTTCCAATTTTTTTGTCATTCAGGGAATAAAGCGAATCTGATTGAAGTCCTCCATTCGTCGGCTGCCATCATCAAACAGCACGTCGTAAACAGCTTTCTGGTGACAGTCATTGCTACCAGTGCTCTTCTTATATTTCACCTCACCAGGGAAGTATTCGGTTTGTCCTGGCCAATAGCCAATCACACGCTGACCAGGTTTGACGTCAGAGTAACACGCCAGTTTGTCGAGTATTACTGCCGTGCGGTCACTCTTCTGCAGAGTGATGGTCTCACCATCATCATATCTGACGACGACGGTAGTCGAGCGGGCACTTACAACGAATCCACGATAGTAACACCCGTCTGAGGTGCGTGCAAACACTCTGGCGCCCACTGTAGTAAAACAAACAAACAAACAAACAAATAAACTGCCAATGAGGCTGGGGTGGGCTGCATCATATGGACTACTGGACAACTCAAGTTTACTACGCTATATCCTTTTAACAAGTGTTATATTGGCTTGTATTTGTCGACACAAGCCATATCTGAGCTATATGTGAGCTATATGTGTGCTATATGTGTGGGGGAGGGGGTGGGAAGGGAGGTTGAAAGTGACGAGGAAGGAAGAATTCCCATGGGCTGAGATCTAAAGAACTCCTATGGGCTGAGACTAACCCCTAAAAATACTAATGGGCCAAAACTAAATTAATCTAATAGGCTAAAACTAACCCCTAAAATTACGCACGGGCTAAAATTAAACAAGTCTTACTGGCTAAAACTAAACCCTAAAATACTCATGGGATAAAACTAAAACACCCAAAAATGAAAATACCCATAGGCTGAAACTAAAGAACTCCTATGGGCTAAAACTAAACCCTAAAAATACCTATGGGCTAAAACTAAAACAGCACGTCGTACAATCATAAGAAATATATCGTAACAGAGAGACGAATATGAATGTTGATATTGAGACTTAGAGAGTTAAAATACTTCAAGAGCAAAACGGGACGTTGGTTTTACTACTGCTGATAAGTACCCCGCATCTGTTGTGAAAAATTCCAAGCACGGACGCACTCACCACTATGAGCTGAGTTATGATCCGGAAATATCCGCAGTTCCTTTGCAAGGTAAAAATCTTCATAATTGTCATCAAAGGTGACCTTGAAGCGGTCAGAATTTTTATCAGACACGTAGCCTTTGTGGTATTCACGGCCCCCTTCCCACGTATACCTAACAGCCACGACATGTTGGCCTATCCGCAATTGACTGGGTTCTTGATCTGGGAATACCGCTGAAATGTCTTCGATGCTGTGACTGATCTCATCGCCGTCATCAAACAGTACAGTTATCTTATCCAATTCGATTGAATCAACTTTGCCAGAGTAATAATGGTTATCTGTCCAACGAGCAATGACTCGATCCCAGTTAACTATAACATAAAGAAATAAAAAAAAGAACATTCAAGGTTCTGATGCACGAGGGGACATGTCGCAGCGACAAAAAATCGCGTGCTGTACACGCTAAGGCGCCATTTAGCAGGGAAAGAATCCCAACTTGCACAGACAGAAGTAAATGTAGCAGGGACATGTTCCAGTGACAGGTTAGAGCGACACATCTCCCTGAGTGTGGTGATACTTACGAAACTCACGCAACAGGAGTTTTGCGAAAATTTTGTCCCCGAGACAAACTAGTTGAATTTCAGCTAGCTGAATTTTGTGGGACATGTCACATGTCCCGGCTACGTGATCCCTTAGTGTGTACAATACACGATTTTGGTCGCTCCTATTTGTCGCTGCGGTATGTCCCTGATTACATCAATCCTGACCAGAAATAGCCAACATCCTGCAAAAGTGCTGAGTCTTTTAGTTGAACAACAACAACAACGCATTCAAACACTTCAAAAACACTTCAGAACTTGTTTACGCGAGCAGAGGGTTTCACAGCCTAGTTGAAACAGAGTGAGACTTCCAGTGTCAAAATCATTGTTTTGAAATGGCCTCAAAACAAACGCACTTTACTCGTTTTGCCAGCTCAGATAACATTTGAGGATATCGTATTTTCAAGAGGTTTTTCTCTTCTTAATCATTTCCGTTCAGTTTATGTGCCTGAACGCCCTATCAATCCTTCCACATTTGTTACCAAGCGTTTTAAACTTCCTTGCGAGTTTGTGTGCTTCAGCACCCTACGCCATAACCTGCAAAAGTTGCCTCTGAGCCAGCCCTTTTTTCTGCAGCAATTATTTCTTATACAAAGCAGCAACTTGTTCTTATACACAGCCTTGATAGCACAGTGGTTAATTTACTGTTTTCGAGATTAGCTGTCCCAGGTTAGAAATCCGCACATGGAAAAGATATTATTATTATTATTATTATTATTATTACTATTATTATTATTATTATTATTGACTTTTGTGATTACTGCGCATTTGCGAGTGACCACTAACGCTACCACACCATGCAAGTAGCTGAGTGAGTAAGTGAGCGAGTAACAATGGAACATGTAGGAACCAATGAGCGGCAGGAAACGTTATGTTCACCAATCTTCGGAAGGTCTCAGCATCTATTTCAAATCGATTAAACAACCCTTTTAAAAAGCTAACTTCCTCCAAAAAATGCCACGACGAGTCATGGCTAAGTTTCCTTGACTATGTGCTCAATTTCAACCGTTTCGAAAGGCCCGTGAAAACATTTATCAGTGCGTGTCAAACAATTGGGCCTCCATCTTGGAGAAACGATGGCATATAAGTAAATAAATTAATTAGATGTTATGAGAGAACTTTGGCTCGATAGCTCAACAATACGTGTAGCTCGCCGGATAAGGCAGATGAAGTGGACAGTGCTGGTTCGAGTCCCCAGGGAGAATGCCGGATTTTTTTTATTAGGTTCAGGAAAACAAAAATCGAGGGGAAGGGTTTGTAACGATGGGTTTCAAAGTTTCAAGGTGGAATTAAAATTCTAAGTGTCCATAATAGCGTGCGGTGGGCTAGTTACATTGTGGATACGCTTTACTCGCAACAACCACACGTCTGCATTGGGTGGACCTTTGTTTTTATTTGAAGCAGTTTTTCCGTTGGGCAACCTTTTTTCTTCTCATGCCCTCACTTGGGAGCAAATAATGTTCAGGATCAACTAAAGTGCTTGCTTCAAAGGGCACGAAGCAACACAAGTTTGCCCTAACGGACCATCAATTGTTTGCATCTTTCAAGATACATCTATACCTTTGTGAACAATCTCAGAATTGATAGGTTCCTTGTAAGCATGAGAGATCGCGGGGCTCACTGATAAAACCTGGTTGTCTGCTGAAGCCCCTATAAAAAAATTACATATTACACATATCAATAAAAACCAAATTCGTTTTTTTCTTGAAGTGATGTTGATGGCCACAGCCATAAAACAGCAACCCTGTGCATATTTCTGGAAATACCTCACCTACACACTCCCTTTTCCCTACAATACCGCGCCCAAACTGGCAATTAGCCACATGAGACATCCCGTCTTCTGTCCTGGTTTCCTACCATCAAATCACTAATTATAAAGTGATATCCTACGATACGATGGACAGTTTGTAAACGTTCGAACATTACTGAAGGCTTCTTATAAGACAATTACCTCAAACTACAACGAGACGCAAAACTAAACTATTGCAAATCGCAAAACTGTTTGTTTGCGCAGACGAACTCTAGTAGACCCCGCCAGCGACACCAGTATAACGAGGCTGGGTGGACTGTGGAGTAGACTAGGTTCAAACTTCTCTGTCGCAATTTTTTGGACTCTTTAGTAACAAAACCAAAGTTCAACATCTTTCTTTAAAAGGCAGCCAGAATGTTGCTTACTTGTTCAATCAAAGACAAAGGACCACTTTTTAACCCTACAATCACCTTTGTTGAAACATTAGCTAGGGTGAGTTTTAACCCTTTGTTTTCAGTTTGTTTGCAAAGTTTGTTGAAGACTTTCCTACGCGCATAATCACGTTTGCGAAAAAGAGGACAAACGAACTACTTGCTTTTATGCAAATCGAAATCGGAAAATTCGGGTGAGACAATGCCAGGAGGGTGCTACTACTTTAACTGGGTACGACACTTTCTATTAACTGTTCACTCGAAGCACTTTTTAAACATACCTCAATTTCTTTTAACGATTTTTGCAAATTTTCTTTTTCTAATTATTTTTGCACTTATGTTGTTCCTAAGGAAAAAATGAAACTTTGCAAAATTCGACCAAGATTCATCGACAGGACCCTTAATTACCAATGTTATAATCAATATTGAAATATATCAGGAAATAGCTGTCAATCTTTTCTAGAGGGACACATCGATTTGCCAGATTTCGTTTAAGCCCCACAAGTGGTTTTTAGGCTAACTGGACAAATAAAACAGCCGTTTACGTCTGTTTTAAGAATAAACACCAATATTTTTCTGAATAACGTTTTTAAACATTCAGGTTGATACAGATAATAGCATAGCATAATACTATTTACAAAGAGATTGTTAATTCAAAGGTTTATCGCTCGCATGTAGAGGAGCTTCGGATGAACCATAATTAACTTGTTATAGATAGTAGAGACAGTGCTTTCATAGTAGTCAAATTTTTGTCGAACAAACAAATAAGTAAGCCCTACCTTCATGTGCATCTTCCAACCGACAACGTTTCTTTGGCGTTGGGCTACCATTGGGAGGCAACCGCTGTTTCCCCTTTTCTGTGGGCTGTGTCTCTGATGAACCTGGAATAAAATAATAATATGAAAAGGGGATAGTTATAAAAAATCACAAGTAAGTAAAGAACCCACACAGAGAAAGCTCAGGTGGCCCAAGTACAGAATTAATATACGCAAGAATTGCTCTGTGTTACATGCTGTCAGGAGCCCATTGATGCTGTACGTATATTATCACACTTATCATAAAAGTTTGCATGGGTATGTAAAAAATCTGCTGTATGTGTCAAAAAAAGGCTTTCTTTTTATTGCTATTTATCGGCTTCTTGGACTGATTTGAAGCGTTTTAATTTGTAGCGATTTGTGTCAAATATCGTTTTCGAGTTTAACAAGTCTGATGACTCCGCAACTGACTCCGAGGCCAATACTCAAAGTTCCATAAATCGCATAAAAATGCTTCAATTTCTCCAAAGTCGCCCTCATCGGAGCTGATGATAATTCAAGTTACTGTTCTTTGCTCCTCATTTCGAGTGTTTACCTGCGTCACTCGTGAAATACTCGCTTTGGGACTCTTGGCTTGCCGTTTGTCCATCCACGGAGTCCGTGAGAACACCACCTGCAAGAAAAACAAAAAACAAAAACAAAAAAAAATTATATATATATATATATATATATATATATATATATATATATATATTTTTTTTTTTTTTTTTTGAGTCGATTTTTGTGTTTTTATTTTTTTTAACTATCGATTTTTTTATTTATTTTTTTAT
>Ga0126336_10001229_pt1 | contig 12886 bp, 8 predicted proteins | sample SidCmetagenome_FD_92530 | JGI IMG/M metagenome (GOLD analysis project Ga0126336, IMG submission 92530) | Coral microbial communities from El Islote,Puerto Morelos, Mexico - Siderastrea C C metagenome | ecosystem: Host-associated > Invertebrates > Cnidaria > Coral | place: El Islote,Puerto... | reverse complement strand
TGGTATAAATTTTTGACCAGACTAATAGTGGCAGTTCATGTTAGTTAACTGAACATCCGAACGCGATGAAGATAACCCATTTTATTAATACTTCAGAAGAAGTTTTATTTTGTTGTTGAAAATGGGCGCCGTTTCAAGTTCATTCAAGCGACCAATAATCCAAGGAGATTTGACAAGCCTTGACAATTAATGACAGGATATGGAAACATTGCAAACACCCAGCAAGACGGCTTCTGAGTAAAATATGTGTTCAGTTTGATGCCGGAAAAAAAAATAATCAAGCTGTGCTCAGCCTCTAGAATGACCTTTCGAGCTTGGTTTTAAGAGCAGATCCTCAAAATATTGGAACACAATTCGGAACAGCGTTCGGGCTTTTTGAGAAACACTTTTCGAAAGCGAACGAGCCAAAGAAAGCCCTGAGATATATTTCAGACCGAAAAGTTTCAGGACTATTTTTGAGAAACGAGCACCAGTTTATTCCTTGGCGGCACCGCTTTTAGGCATGGCTAAATCTATAAAGTGAGCTGCAACAACCATCAAACTAAGAAACGATGGCTTAAAACTTAAATTGATAACAAAACAAATGAAGTGTTTCTTCATTTCTAGTTTCTTTGAAGGCAGTGTGCGAAACCTCGATCGACATCTAAGAAACACGCGCAAAGAAAAGTTATCAACGGAGTCCCTGATACAAATGATCTGTAAATAGCAATAGGGAGGATGCAGAGGACTCTCTTTTCCGTCATGCTGGATATCGTCGGTAGTGTAATTCCTGTCGGTTGTCCTGTGGCAATAATGTTTCTACTCGGAACGACTGAATTTCACAGTACCGTAACGACGCGATGACTCTGGTACTGTAGAGATATACTCTTTTGATTTGCTGGACGTCGGGGATCTTTCTGTTTCACAGCTATAGAAATCTTCTATGGTCGTCAGACTGAGCGGCACTTGTGCCAAGAAAAGCTAGGGAATTACGTCGTAATTTTCCAAAATGGCGGCCATCTTGAATCCGCCATCTTGGATGTTTTGCTTTTTTCTGAAGCCTTCAAAAACCGTTAAAATTGGCCAAAAGGTAATCAGAAACAATAAAAAGTATTCTCAAATGATCTTAAATGTAAAGTTAGCGAAGCAGAATTCAAAATTTGCAGAAATCTGAATGTCAGATGTGGGTGCCATGGCATCATTAGATTTGATCACCAACGACAATTTATACCAAATTGTTTCCAGATAAATTTTATAGGAAAAGTCACAAAGTTTGGTGGCTTTTGCTTGGATATTAAAAAAGTCATAAACGTTCAAATTCAACACGAAAGTGCCCCAGCCCCCCAAGCTGAATAGGGTTAAACTGATATCGACTAAGTAGCAGGACTGGATCGTTGTTTCCGGCGTCGCCACCGGTGGCGTAACCCCTCGGGGTAACTCCACCGGGTAACCTCGGCAAGTATAGCCCCGTCGTGCGTAGCCGAATAACGACTTACAAGGCGTGCACTTACATTTGTGCCAGTATCTACACAGATGATGTAATCTAGCTAATCTTAATCCTGATATGTTTCATCATAGGCAGGTATCCAAACTTTAGGTTCACACACTAAGGCGTTACAATGATCATAATGCAGATGATCAGGTGGTTAACATGTTTAGTTGACTCCTACAAACTTATTGCTTTCATCTTTTGCATGTTTTAAAACAATTGAGGAAACATCAACAAATCCTCTTTCTACTCCCCTATGTCCAGTGTTCCGCGTCTGCTAATCCTATGACGAGAAATGATTTGTGCATATCATTAGTGATAGTGATTAAACATTTAGCTATCAAACTTAACATGAGCACATGGGAATCGAATCGAAACTTCAAGATATAAGTGTACCTCAAGCGTTTAGCATTTTACGATTTTTACCATCCTGGCGATATTTCTATTGCTAAATGTTGACAAATTACCTGTCTTTCGGACTAAACTAGATACGAGGATGTATGTGACATTTACTGAAGCTGGTCCTGTTATAAGTAGACTGAATCTTTGTTTCTTTCGTAAAAAAAAACTGCAGAATTTACAAACCCTTGTAACTGTGGTGTTTACAGGCTAAGTAAGCTAATGTTAATACAAGTAACGTATTCGGGCGCGTAACAAATGTTTGTAACGAATATATCTTTACGCATCTGTTCAGAGCCTTTTTTTTAGTGTTTTTAATTTGAACATTGCCGTAACATTGTAACAATGACGGAGGCCACGAGGAGGCCCGGAGGGGCGAATTTTTCACCTCCGAAGCGTTTTAAAATCCACTTATAAGTCCTTGCTTATTGGCTAAAAAAAAATTTGCTCTGCAGTACGTAAGATCTCACCTGCGGCAGAAGTAAATGAGAGTTCCAGCCAACAGCAAAATCCCAACTCCAACGACGCCAATAGCCACAGAAACAAGAATGAGTATGATGCTTTCCTTGGATTTGTCGTCTGAAATAAATGATTTATTGCAAGGCGACAATAGTCAGTCTTCCAATATTTAATTTAACGATTAACTTGGCTGATACTCGACGATTTCACCGACTACGTGTAGGTAGCTTAGACGAGGCAATTTATTATGGAAGCCGCTTCACTTGTCCGTTCCAGATTCAGTTGTTTGCGACAAACGCAGTACTGCCGAAATTTGGTAGCTCAACCCAAATAGATCAGTTGCGAGTTCATCAAGGCCACTGAATAAAATGAAAAAAAAAAAAACTGCATTTGTACAGGGTAAGTCTGTAATGTGAAGGCAACTATTTATGACTCCGTGTATTGTTTTAATTTAGAATTGAGCACTTTCCTGTTTTTATTTAATTTGGGCATTTTATTCAGCCGTCTTGGTGAACTAAAAACTAGACTACAGTGTTCTCAGCAACGCGTTGGCATCAACAATTCATTGGCGTCTAATCGTAACCACGAACATAGGCCTTAATTTTACAAGAAGACCAAAATTCACTTTCATCTTTGCAGGACTGCAAGGATGAAAGTGAATTGCAGCTTGTTAAGTTTGGTTCAGTGACAGCATTTCCAGAAATCAAAATTGCCATTCTGATGGAACTTGAGTTTTTAAGCCGTTATTTTGTCTCTCAGGTTTATATTCCTTCGCCTTCACCACTTTTGTCGATTTTCTGCCTTTTTCAAGACATAAAACAAGCTAACAGCAAGTTCAAAACACTTGTGAAATCTTAGCTGGGATTCTGTCCCTTAAATTTTAGGTCTTACGCACCAAATCAGTGTGTATGTGAATGTGTTTGCCGTGCACGTTGTCTTCATTTTCACTTACATGCTTGAAGCCTATTTGCTCTAAATAACGCTTCAGTGATAAATGAAAAAATCTATATATCAGGAATCCCAAATGCCCTTGAATTCTTCTAAGACACTTGTATGTCTTTTAGAGAGTTAGATCTGTTGAAGGTGTTCAGAATTATATCCTGGCATGGTGGATTAGGCTTGGTCATCTTAATTTTGGATGATTTAATCAATGGATACAATGTATCAGCTAGAACCATCCTAGAAGATTGATACAAAGAAGTTGAACAGCCGCGGAAGCCAATCCGAGTAGACCACTGTATTCCTTTATCAAATAAAAAGATATTAAGACGTTGGCTGAGTACTTAACTAAGGCCCAGTTCAGACGTCAATCTCTGCCGCGCCGAACCTATTGCTATTTAAGTCGACCTGAATAGTTGGTTCAGACGTTGACAATTAACAGGAATAAAACAAACTTTCTAGTCATGCTGATCGGTTTTAAGCCAGAAATACCTTAATCAAAATCGAGCTTTTGCCTTTCTATTCGACTTGCCCAGTCGAACAGAGCGGTAGGATCGACCCAAATGCAAATTTGTCGAGCTCTATTGATTCATATGTCGATTTTTAAGTGCCAAACCTAATTATTAGGTTCGGCACATGTAAAATCGACGTTTTAACCGGGCAGGGTAGTTAGGTAGCTTTTTTTGTTTAGCAGGGTGACCCATTCAGCTCGAAGGCTGGTATCCAAAGGGGCCCTGCATCGAAAAATATACATTAAGTGTATATAATATTTCATAAAAAGGTAAAAAATACAGATTCTTAAAGTTTTTTTTAAAAGCTAAAACATTTTATCCGAAGATGCTAAAAAAATACAATCTGAGAGCCTAATTAAACGACCAGAATTTCTCTTTTTCGTGGCTGTTTATTAGTTTTGTCTCTTTTTTTTTCTAAAAAAGGATTTTAAGAATTAAAATTCTTAAGAGTTGATTGATACACGCTTTTAAATCATATGATAACAATGACGATACCGAGTACGAGACGAGGAAAATAACGCAATAGCATTACTGCGACTTTACTACTCACGTTTTGGCGTAACAAATAGCCAATATTACATTAACACATTTTTAACTATTTATCAAACCACATAAACCGGTGAACATTTTTTATGGAGCTAAGATATAAGTAAGGGCAACTTGCCTGCATTTTTTTGCGCTTGGGTTTGTCCTTTATCACTATCGCGAACTAAACATAATGAAAATAGAATTAAATATGGAAGGTTAGAAATTATCCAAAAGCTACTTCGTCAGCAGCCAGTTGTCAAAACTTTCAATACTTAAAGATGACAGGTAAATATAACATGGTGTTATACATAGGTCAACTGGAAAATTAACGGGAATTCTGAAAAAGTAGTCCCCGGCTTCCCCGGTTGAACTTTCCAAATGGAAATTTGTGTTCCGTTGATATAAACGTTTGCCAGGCCTTTTACGACAGTGCCTTTCGCTTCAGCCACAATGGCGGATTCTTTCGAGCGTCAACTTCAAAAAGGGCGCTTTCTTCGCAACGAAAATTCCCGACCAACGCAACATTACCGGACGGTATTTTTCAAAGGATGGCAAATAACGTTTGTCACGTGAGCATGGCGGTTAAAAATTGGAGAGCAAAGTTGGCGCAGTATTGAGAAGCCGGCTTCTCACCGGGGTCTCTGGGTGCATTAAAGAATAGGACGCTAAAACCAATTCACTTTTATTCTAAGAAAGCTCTTTAGTACATGACAGTTAAAGTAATTTTGCTTACTAGAGCATGTTTTCCCGGTAAATCCTGCCGCACAAGAACATTTGAAGTCATCATTTATATTTACGCACGTTGCTCCGTTTTGGCAGGGCTTGCCTTTGCAGGCATCTGAAAAATATAACAAGAGAGGTATGTGTCACACATGAATATTTATAACTACAGGCTAAAGCTAAGGAGGTGGCAACTACTGGATTAGGCCTCAATTACGCCATATTGAATCAATAAGGCCTTATCGCACTCATCACCCAACTTCAGGTTAGTTTAATCTACGTATTGTAGTCTGCGGCTTACAATGACTGGTGTTACCAACCAAAAATCCCATTCATGCAAATATTTGGCTATTTTCCAAACGGAACAACACGTGGTCCCGCTCTCAATATAATTGTGCACGTAATAGGGCTAACTACATTTTAAATTTTGAAATAATTAGATTCAAAGAAATTGCCCTGAGTGCCCAATTTGACTAGAGAATGTGACAGTCTTATCAAGCCCGCACTATCCGCTCTTTTTCCCCGCACAGAATGCAGAGTTTTTGTCTGCCCGTACGGAGCTGGAGTATTCAAACAAGATCCGCTGGCCATGATGCTTTGCCCTTCTTGATTCACACTCAATACCATCAAGTAAATGTGCAAGGCTTCTTCTTCTTCTTAATGATTTCATCATCATCATCATCATCATCATCATCATCATCATCATCATCATCATCATCATCATCATCATTAATCATCATCATTCCAAATATTAGTATTTTTTCTCTGTACTGATTTGTTTCACTGTTTTCTTATCCTAATCGGAGTGGGTTGTTGTGGAATTCTGGGGAACAATTATTGCTTGTGGTGGTGATGTCGGTGCTAAAACACATGGGAACAAAAAGGAAAGGAAGTTGCTTCTGCACGTCACAAATTGTAATTCTTCTGCAAGCAATCCTACAAAAATCGCATTAAACCAGTCTCTTTAAAAGTTAAGTTTCCAACTTAAGTGCCTTTTGTGGTTGTTGGGCTGTTCATTGCGATTTTTTGATTGTTCTTCCTTCTGGAAATGAAGATTGTTCCTAGATTTTCTTTCTGGGGAACTCGATTTTTTCTTTCGCGCAATAAATTTAAATCATTAGTTGCATGGTGCTTCACCCTCAATTTGGAATGAAGATTTTGCAACTGGAGCACGAAATTCGGTCTGGCCTGGAGGAAATTATGGCTAAACGATGCTTTTTCACGGCCAACCCATTTGCAGCAAGGCCTTAATACATTTAGATTCTCCTCAGTCAAAACGTTTACATTCACGATCGTTGATTTAATAACAATGTCTTAAATTATTTAATTTTTTTTGTGGCGTAAGCTGCACTTGTGTCCTTGTTCTTGTTCACCTCAGTTCTTTGCGAATAGGTTAAAAAATGCCGAACGTCGGTCGAAAGAAGGTAAAGGCGTCTTCAATGGGGCGCAGAAAATGACGATCACAATCTTTCTACTTTCCACACATTCCATTTAACTTCCGGTCGTTCCTTCGGATTATGCATATTTCATGGCAATTTCAAAACCACCGTATTTACTCGATTAAACGCTACCCTCGAATAAACGCCGCAGATGGAAGCAAAATTACCAATAATCGCCGCACCCAATCAGGAGAAGTCTTGCGTTAGCATTGGCGTTTATTTTTACTCTGGTTTTCTAACTTTCATCATATTTTTGTACATTCGTAGCACGTAATTTTGAGAAAATGCGACCAGAAACTGCTTTTATTTGTCGCCGTAGAAAAAAATGTTCCGCGTGACAAACCTGAATGTGAGAGATATCACGAAACTTAAGGTTTTTGTGTGATTTGCACAATACCGCACGTCTTGTTACTAATGACATCATGCATGACGAATGTGGTAAGCACTTAACCAGACAAATATATAAATAATTATATAAATAAAGGATCTCACAACGCGGGAGCTAACATAGGAATGAGCATGCTCATTCCAAATGAAAAAGAAAATCTATTGCATTGAGGACCTGTCGTGGTATATGCGTTGGTTGTTGTGAAATTTTGGGGAACTATTATACGTGGTGGTGTTGCTGATGGAGCTAAAACACATGGGCAAACAAGGAAAGAAAGCTGTTTCTGCTCGTTGCAAATTGTAATTCTTCGCCAAGCAATCCCGCAAAAATCCCAGTCAATCAGTTTCTTTAATAGTAAAGTTTCTACCTTGTACTTTTCTAGGGTCTTGGGTTCATTGCAATTTTTACTAGCTTTTTATTTCCCTGTGGAAATTAAAGGTTTTTGGTAAAATGTTATTTCTAGTAAGCACAATAGACCTCGACCGCTACATGCTGTTGCACCCTTGATCTGGAATGAAGCTTTTGCCAGTGGAGCACCAACTAGTCTGGACCTGAAGAAAATCTTGGTTAAACAACGCTTTTTCCAGGTCAGCCAATTTGCAGCAGTCTTAACACAGTTAGATTTTTCTCAATGAAAACGTTTACACCATCGTCTTATGTTTTTTAAACATAAAATCGTTCGTTGTCAGAGGACGATATCGTGGACAAAAATTTTACTCCTACGGTTCTTTGAATTGAGTACAACTAGGTTAAAAAAGGCCGATTGCCGGTCGAAAAAAGTTAAGACGTTTTCAATGCACTCAAAAAATGATGATCACAATCTCATTACTTTCCACAATTCCCATTTTCTAGTCATTCCTTTAGATTGTGCATATTTCATGGCAATTTCATAAAAATTTAACCTGGGCAGGGTCCTTTGTTGCATTCCTGTATTTCGAACGTAGTTCCCACGCAGTCTTTACCACCGTAGGTTGGAGAAGGACTGGTGCAGTTACGAGTTCTTGTTTCGTTACCAAGCCCACAAGAGGAGCTGCACGGTGCCCATGGACTCCATTGTGTCCATCCACCATCCACTGTTTAAAAAGGAAACAATGAAAAAGAAAATCTTTTTTATCGAGGACCTGTTGTGGTATCAGCATGGGTTGTTGTGAAATTCTGGGGAACTGTTATTGTTGTCGGTGTTGCTGATGGAACTAGAACACATAGGGAACAAAACGAAAGGTTCTTTCTGCCCGCTTCCAATTGTAATTCTTCAACAAGAATTATCGGAGTGTTCTTGAAGAAGTTCACTTATCCGGGAAAGGACAGAATCCAGAACGCAACTGCAACTAAAATGTCATAGAGATCCGACGGAAGAGCAAACTATAGCTGCCACCAGTGGACATATCCAATTGTCCTCAACACTCAACACTAAACGCTGGAACTTGGACATTGTAATAAGCAGCAAAGCGATCGACTACGTGCAGTCCGCATTCAGTGAAGCGAAGTGGCGATCCACAATACAGTTGGACAGACAACGACAGAAAATCTTAAAAGCGAAGGACTTAAGATAAGGCTTAGAACCTCCGACAACTTTGCAACGTACCGGTTGCCTGTAACAATTTAGCCCTCTTCTGCTTGTCCTGGATTATCTTTCCAACAATAAATTAAAATCACTAATTGCACGGTGGTCCACCTTTGGCGGATTTTTTATGAAACTTTTGCCACCAGAGCACGAATCTGGTCTGGCCTGGAAAAAAATGTAGGTAAACGATACTTTTTTCAGCCCAGCCCACTTGCAGCAAGGCCTTAATGCATTTAACATTTAGTTTATTAACTAGGAACAGGTTGAAAAAACGCCGATTGCCGGTCAAAGGAAAGTAGAGGCGTCTTCAATGCAACTCAAAAAATAACGAACAGAACCTCACTGCTTTCCACAGATTCCATTTTTCTAGTCGTTCCAATGACGATTAGAACTTCCGACAACTTTTCAACGTACTTATCAAAATAAGAGCATAGTACATACCGCATTTCTTTCAGTTTGCGAAACGTCTTGTTGTCCATACAGCTATTTCATTTTAACGTTGTTAGAAACCTACACGATAAGACCGCAAGGTGATATGGGTAACTTGTCAAATAAATGCACCAAACCTAGCTATGGCTCACCCTATGGCTCACCCTTGGCTTCACCCAAAATAAGTCACATACGCAAGTGTTAATGGTAGTTTCTCCCATGCTTTGGCAGTGACAACCGTGAAATTACAGAGGAACACCACGATTTTCAGCTACCGATACTACCTTTCGGTCTTGCAATGTAAGCTTGAGGCTTTGAATCGACAACGTGAATTGAAATTAGTGTATACCACTAGGAACAGTGCTGTCAAAAGAGGCTGAAGACCTACCAAAAGCTATATCCGTACCGTCGGAAAACACATCAATTGTGTAGGTGCCAAGCGGGGGCTTGATAGAATGACCGTAGAAGGTAACAGCGTTACTGGACCAAAATATCAGCCCTTCAAAAAAGCTGGCGAAGGCTGAAAAATATGATCCCAAGCCAAGCTAAATTGTTGATTATGAAGCACGCCTGCTTAGTTAAAAGGTTGGGGAAAATCAGGCCTACAGCTGAGCCACTGAAATAAAGGAACCTGTGATTCTAACTAATTGACAGTAAGAACATTACCTATCGAGAAATGTTGAACTTTGGAGACTCTTTAGCCTGGACACCTTATCTCGAATCTCAAATGTCATTGAAATACCGGTAGTATTAAACACGAATCAGAGCTATTCTCAGCTTGCATCGGGGTTCAGTGAGACCTCTCTTCGTTACATAGAAGACCAGAGGAATTAAACTCGTTGCCGTGGCGAATTACGTTTGTCTGGCCGGCTTCTTAACTCATCGTCGGCGTAAATAAAACCAGAGGGACCCATAGATTTATTAAAACAAAACCGGGCACTGAAAAGGCCAAAAGGAAAAATGAGAAATAACTCACAACGCTGTAAACTGAACACGGTACCTTAATATCATCTCTTGGAACAGTTAAAGTGTCCAAGTGATTGATGATGGACGGACCGAAAGTGGCCTAGTCAACGCTTTTACTCGAGAACTTGCAAAAGCTAACGAAGATTCTCATATTTAAATTGAGGCTAAACGATGTATTGTCCACGTAACTGTGACCAATATCTAGTCGTAGCTTCTCTCCTCAGTACAGCAACTGCTGAAGAATTTACGCGAAATGAAGAAATATCGCGCTCTCTGATACAGTTTTTCATACCAAGCCTATGAAGTAACTGATTGGATCACGAATTCTGGATACTCATCGGCTAAGAAACACCGATAGGAATCACCTTGTAATGGTAACCTGTATCGACGCGTAATCAAGTCAAGCACAAAAATCAAAGCTTTTAAATGAGTATCAATCCAATAGCTAACCAAGCCGGAATTCGAGCAACCTTTAACTCAACTGGTGCCGTTATCTAAGCTAAATTTAACGCCATTGAAACCCAACAGATGTAAAGCATGCTTAATGTGTGACGAGAATGCCGGCGCTTTTCCTTCCATTTTGCTCTCCACCATTCTCTGTACACGTTAAACTCTTTCTGGTCCGGTCACAATCCGACACCAGCTGACATCTGACAGAAATTCATTAACTGTCAACCAGCCGTATTCGCTCTTTTCAGCTTACTTCATAGTTTTTACCCTCTTTGAAGGTCTCCGAAACTGTTACCTGATTCGATGGCTGTTTTGTTCATCACTTTCTCGTGCAATTTTGCTATGAGTGCGTCTGATACCTTGTCACACTTTTTCAGTGCTTGCCAAGCATGACCCAGTTCTGGTTTGTTACCTTTTCTCTTGCACTTGTAGTTCCCTCGACACGTCTTTTTGACAGCGTGTTCGACAGTTCTGTTCACTTCGGCAAAAACGTTTTGCAGAGTTGTTAAGGCGAGTCTCGATAACCTGGTTATCGCTTAAGGAACTTATCGAAAATCTGCTAGGCTACTTATTAATTAATGAGGCAAACGTTTGGTTGAGGTCTTGTTTTAAGATATCGCAGGTGCCCTTTACGACCGCCTTCGAAAATTCGTAAATTTCGCGTATTATTTGTTTTCTCAATTGCGTTCAGTAATTACTTAATAAATGTAGATTTCTCGTCCGAAGTGGAACTTGGAAAAGACGCCATCAATTCTAAATTTCTGCGTCTTACGTTTGCGGGCTCCCTGCAGCTTTATGTTTGCTAGATGGACAAATCTGTCAACAAGAACGATGGCTTTTGCCATTTCTTAATCAAGTCCTCAATTTTTTATTTTGCATTGACTTAATCCGCGAGTTTACGTTTAGTCGTTCACTTGGGCCAGAAAAGTCATTCGCTTCAAATAAAGAAAACAACAATACAACAATACAAAGTGGACAAAACATTTCACAACACAAACATTTTGTAGAGCTTCATATTAAGACCGTTCAACGGACGTCAGTCGTCGTCGCACGGTCATGACTGTCAAAATTGACTCGCATGGATATACACTTTCTTTGAGTATAGGGCTTCGCTCTCGCGAACCTTCGTTCTGCGAAGGAACTCCGCCACAAAGCTCTTCAAGGAATAGCGCTGTGTTGTACAGCCCAACCTCTCGTATGCAACACCCCAAAATGCCCCCATACCAGAGATGGTAGTATACGGTGGTTGATAGGTTGTTGTTTAGAAGAGATTTCAAGGTAAAAAATAAACATACGCCTCATGCATGTTACACCCCAAGTTTAAAGTTCGTCACAAAGTTTCGATTGTACGAAATACTTTGCAAGCATTTGTACAATCGACGCTGTCTTGTTTGAGTATTCTTTTCAAGTTTGCTGCTTTGGGAACTCGTTGATGAGAAACTTCACAAGTTAACACTTCGAAAGCGAGGCTAAGGGGTTAAAATAGCTGGTCTGGCGTAAACATGCATAATGGCTATTCTGCAAGTTTAGCAATATAAATCTATATTTTTACCAACTGGAGTGGGCGTAGGAGCCGGTGTTGAAGAAGGCATTGGCATGGACGAGGAAGCAGAGGTTGGAGAGGGTGTTGAAGTGGGCATTGCAGTCGGTGTAGGTGATGGAAGAGATCCAACGTTGCATTCACTGATATTGCAGCATTGTGTCATACAGGACTGAATATTGCCGCCATTGGTTTCGTTAAGAGAAGTACATGCAAAATCACAAAAAAACAGTGGAAAACATCCTCTGATGAAGATTACTTCGCTTTTATTAGCATTGAATGCTTCCAAGGTAAAACAGACAAAGTCTGACGGGCACCGATGTATTTCTTGACTAGCGGTGCACATTGTCTCACTTGAACCCAAGCAGATCGGGCAGTTCAGCGGGATAGGGCCTGTCAGAGTAAATAAAATTCATTTAGGTAAAAAAGTTCTGATGTTGGGCAGGAGCTCTGATTAATATTTTCAGCGGTCTTACCCCAGCACGTAAAAAAGAGAGTTCGCAAATTAGCATTTTGCCACTTTAACTAAAATGGCAAAGGGACACAACGGCCTTTTTCGTTGCATAATGGCTGAACAAAAGCAGTACTTCCCCCACGCCCCGGCTAACCCAGTTGTCGACGGAATTGTTCTTGCTGCTTCTCTTGCAGAAGCGCCTCCTGTGGCAGAGAATATTCCTGCGAACGCGGAAAACCTTGAGGTATTTTTTTTTATTTTCCCTTTTTCCCTTCGTACACGGTATAGTTTGGTTCTCCACGGGTTCGCCTTTCTACCCTTAAACATTTTGCTGTTATTTCTTTCTTATTTTTGTTCACTACTATTCGCCTTCTTACTATGCCCTCCCCTGGTCGTTGTTTTAAGTTCATGTTTTGTTTATGTCCCTCGTTGTTCCGCTCTTGTTTGACATTTCGCACCCGTTGCTCGTTGCTTGTTAGCAATGTACTCGATAAATTGTGATCGTCCGGGTGAGTGTAGTCCTGAGAAGGACTGTTTGAGATGACATTGACTGACGTTTCGACAACCTGAGCGGAAGTCATCATCAGAGTCAAGTGAACTGTGAATCGTCAGTAGATGTTATAAGTCTCTG